>ERZ780076.164-NODE-164-length-37860-cov-10.583997_pt1 | contig 37860 bp, 33 predicted proteins | sample MGYA00511022_ERZ780076 | MGnify/ENA primary metagenome ERZ780076 (study PRJEB29588, sample SAMEA2148733) | human gut metagenome | biome: human gut; feature: human-associated habitat; material: faeces | place: Denmark | collected 2008/2010 ... | reverse complement strand
CTAAACTGCCGTACGGGTAACCGTACCGGGGGTTCGAATCCCCCAGCTTCCGCTTCCATTTCCAGAGATACTCCCGCAGATTCATTTCTGTCGGGAGTTTTTTATTGGGTATGTGCCTGTTTCCAGAGGCTTCCGCAGCCTTTTGGCCCCAGTAATTCTCATCTTACATTGATAATCGTTTGTTATTTTTCTCCGTTACATCCGCAGCATCCTTCTTCTCCGCAGGTATGTCCTGTCCGTTCACATTCGATGGTGCTGTGGTGGATACCCTTTTCACGCAGGGCATGTTTCAATGCATGTGTAACGGTTTCCAGTTCTTCCAGATCTTTCAGGACAATGTGTAGTGTAGCGGCATTCTCGGTAGTACTTACTGCCCACACATGCAGGTGATGCCAGCTTTCGATACCCGGTGTCTCATCGATGGCTGTTTCCACTTCTTTCATATCAATTCCTTCGGGTACTCCGTCCAGGGTAAGAAAAAGGCTTTCTTTCAGCAGATTCCAAGTAGAAAGCAGGATGATGAAAGCAATACTTAGTCCGATAATCGGGTCAATCCATTCCCATCCCGTATAACTGATAATCAGTCCTGAAATGACTACTCCTACAGATACCAGTGTATCCATGGCCATGTGGAGGTATGCACCTTTCACGTTCAGGTCATTTCCTTGTTGCTTCATGAGCAGCCAGGCTGTCAGTCCGTTTACTAGTATGCCGGCTCCGGCGACCCACGAAATCACTTCGCCCGATACCGGTTCCGGGTGTCGAAGTTTGTCAATACTTTCTATCAGGATGGCACCCACAGCTACCAGCAGGATAATGGCATTTACCAAAGATACCAGAATGGTACTCTTCTTATAGCCGTAGGTGAAATGTCGGTTGCTGCGATGCATGGCCATGCGGATGGCAAAGAGTGAAAGCAGCAGACTGAACACATCGCTGAGGTTATGTCCGGCATCAGAGAGGAGCCCCAAGGAGTTCGTGTAGAGGCCGGCGCCGGCTTCTACTGCTACAAACAGCAGATTAAGTATGATACAGGTGATGAAGATACCGCTCAGTGTAGTAGGAACGGCATGATGGTGATGATGGTGGTGATGTGCATGTCCGTGTGAATGTTGGTGCTGGTTTGTTTCCATGGTTTTTCGGCTTATTGTTATCTGCCACAAAGGTAGAAGTTTTTTCCGTGTGTTGAGCCGCTGAAGGTAGAATAACAACCCGGTTGCATCCGGAAACTCCGGTTACTAGAGAAGCAGGTTTGTATATAATCGGTAGCAGATTCTGGGAAATGACCGTTACGAAAGAAAGTAACCGATGAAATATCCGATAAATTTGTTTGCAGGAAATCAAAACAGTTCCTACATTTGTTGTAATTCATGAAAATCTCATTTTGATGACAGATGAAGAAAATGTTATGTCCGCAGTGTAAGATAGCTGCCATGTATGTAAAGAACGAATCGGGAGAACGCAGATTGGTGTATGTCACTGAACAGGCAGAAGTGGTGCCGAAGAATCCCGATGAGACATTGGAAGGTTTCGACGTTTCGGAGGTCTTTTGTCTGGGATGTTCCTGGCACGGTTCTCCCAAGAAATTGGTCAGATATTGAAATGGGGGAGGTAAGCAATGAGGAAGTGTAGATTATGGATAGGGTGTATCGCCTGGTTGTGTCTGTCGGCTGGCTGTTCATCGGGTGGGGGGCAGGAAGATGTGGCCGAACCGGTTCAGGACGTCGTGTCGGCTCTGAACGATATCCCCAAACTGTATCTGGTAGAGGCCAAAGTAGATAAGGTACTTCTGATGAACGACCAGGAATGGTATACCATCGGTAACCGTAAGTGCATGATTCCGGTGACGGCACAGGTTAAGGCCGGCATTGATTTGAGTAAGCTGAAAGATATCCGGATAGAAGGAGAGGATGTATACCTTACGCTTCCGGCGCCTTTCATTGAGATAGAAAGCTCCGAAATCAAACACGATGAGGTGCAGACCTCCGTGGGATTGTTGCGCAGCAATTTCACGCAGGATGAGTTCTCGCAGTTCGCCAATCGCGGCCGCCGTTCCATCGAGCAGGCTTTGCCCGGCATGGGACTGGTAGAGCAGTGTCAGGACCAGGCGCGTACCATGCTGTCTCTGATGATTCGCAAGCTGGGTAAGAATCCGGTCATTGAGGTACCTCGATACAATACGGAAGAAGTGAAGAAAATGATTATCTATAAGGACAAGCAGAAATGAGTAAGAAGAATCTTTTTCGGATAGTGTTGCTGGTGGTAATCATCTTGGTTGCAGGGTTTGCGGGATACCGTTGGGCTTCGATGGAGGACGATGAAGCATCCCGTGAACCGGTGATGGAGCCTACCGCTGTCATTGTTGACGAAGTGCGTGCCATTGCTCAGTTGAGTGTGCTGACCTGTTATAAAGATATGGTGGTGAGCCGTGAAAAGAAAGTGCCCGGCATTCTGTTCGACTCGAAATGCCGGATAACGGTGGTCTATCCTTGCCGTATGAATCTGGGAGTCGATTTGTCCGAACTCCGTAACGAGGATGTACAGATAGATGCTTCCACCGGCCGTATTACCGTGCAGCTTCCTCCGGTCCGTATGCTGAATAAGGATGGGAAGGTAGTAGACGAACTGGCACGGAAATCCATTTCGGACGGCGATACGAAGGTCTGGACACCTGTGGATATGAAATCCATGCGCGATGAGGCCGAACGTCGCTTCTTGGACCAGTGTAAACGTGAAGGCGTATATACTAAAGCCCGTCAGAAAGTAATTGATACGGTCGGACGAATGTTGCAATCTATTGGATACCAGAATATTACTATTCTGTCTCCCGAAGACTGACAGCGACCGGTTTTCGGTGGAAAAAACGTCCTCACGTTTTGATTGAAACGTCTAGACGGATGAAAGAAAACGAACGTTTGTTTCAAGGAAGACGAACGTTCGTTTTTTTGCTTACTTGAAACCGGAATGTTTCTATAACAACGACATGTCCCGTTCGTTCGTCAGGTTGGGCTTCTGCCTACAAGAATAAGGATTAATCTGCCTATCCGCACAAACATTTCAATAAAAAGGTCGCCATCGGCTGTCTGTCAACAAAAAGCATCCACAAATACGCAGCGTTGCTTCTTTCTTTCGCTATTTTTAAATAAAATAGGATGCGGCTCGGCATAGTTAAACCGAAAAACTTTGTTTTTCGTTTGTCTCTGCTCTCGCCTTTCACTATTTTTGAATAAAATAGGATACGGCTCGGCATAGTCAAACTGAAAAACTTTGTTTTTCGTTTGTCTCTGCTCTCGCCTTTCACTATTTTTGCAAAAACAATCACTTATCACAGAGAAGCCATGAGCAAGATTTATCCGGTAGGCATACAGAGTTTTGAAAAAATACGTGAAGGCGGTTATTGTTACATCGACAAGACTTCGCTTATTTACAGCCTGGTAAAATCCGGGCAATATTACTTCCTGAGTCGTCCACGCCGCTTCGGTAAGAGTCTGCTCATCTCTACACTGGAAGCTTACTTCCTGGGAAGGAAGGAACTCTTCAAGGGACTGGCTATGGAAGGATTGGAAAAGGACTGGACTGTACATCCTGTTTTGCATCTCGATTTGAACACACAGAGATATGATACACCCGAAGCACTGACCAACGTACTGGAAGAGAACCTGAGCTATTGGGAAAGCCTCTACGGTGCTTCGGAGAGTGAAATCGGAGTAGCCCGCCGCTTCAACGGCATCATCCGCCGTGCGGCAGAGAAGACAGGACGGAAAGTGGTGGTGTTGGTGGACGAATATGATAAGCCCATGCTCCAGGCTATCGGCAACGAACCGCTGCTTACCGACTACCGCAATACGCTGAAAGCCTTTTATGGCGCGCTGAAGTCTAATGACAACTACCTGCGCTTTGCCATGCTGACGGGTGTGACGAAGTTCAGTAAGGTCAGCGTGTTCAGCGACCTGAATAACCTGATGGACATTTCCATCGACGACCGGTTTGCCAGTATCTGCGGCATCACGGAACACGAACTGCATACCGATTTTAAAGAAGATATCCTGACGCTGGCCCGGAAAAACCGGATGACAGAAGACGAAGCCAAACAGCAACTGAAAGAACAATACGACGGATACCATTTCGTGGAAGACAGCGAAGACATCTACAACCCGTTCAGCCTGCTCAACACATTTGCCAAGATGAAGTTCGGCAGCTACTGGTTCGAAACAGGCACGCCTACTTTCCTCGTGGAACTGCTCCAGCGCAGTAAGTACGACTTGCACCGTCTGACCGAAGAAATGGCTACTGCCGATTCTCTGGGCGGCATCGATACGATGGAAACCAATCCCGTCCCCATCCTTTACCAGAGCGGATACCTCACCATCAAGGGGTTCGACAACCGTTTCAGAACCTATACCTTAGGTTTCCCCAATCTGGAAGTGGAGGAAGGCTTTATCCGTTTCCTGCTACCTTTCTACTCCAACACTTCGAAGTCCGATTCGGCTTTCGAAATCGTTCACTTTGTCCGCGAAGTGGAAAGCGGTAACATCGATGCCTTCATGCTACGCCTCCAGAGCTTCTTTGCCGATACGCCCTACGAGCTGGCACGCGACTTGGAACGGCACTACCAGAACGTGCTCTTCATTGTCTTCAGGCTGTTGGGTTTCTACACCCAGGCTGAATACCACACGTCCAACGGCCGCATAGATATGGTGGTGAAGACTGACCGCTACATCTACGTCATGGAGTTCAAGCTGAATGGAAGTGCCGAAGAAGCCATCCGCCAAATCAATGAGAAAGGCTACGCCGCTCCCTTTGCCTCTGATGGCAGAACCCTTTATAAGATAGGTGTAAATTTCAGTAACGAAATCCGGGGGATAGAGGGATGGATTGTCGAAGAATAAACAGACACGGGAAAAAGTTCCTGACAATATCATCGTGAAAATCTTACGCCGACATCTGCTTTACACTTTCCTGTTGAGTTCTCTTATTCTGGCCATAACTTAATGACAGACTGGTGAAGGAACTTGGAGAGAAATGCCGTGTTCTGGATGATATGGAAGGAGACTTTGGAAAAAATGTGTGAAAGTACATACGGCAATTTCGTGAGCCGTTTTCAGGGTATCTGCCCGACACTGACCAAGCAGGAACTTCATCTTTGTATTTTGATCAAGCTCCGTTTCAGCAACGCACAGATGTCAGATATATTCGGTGTCAGTGTCTCTTCCGTATCCCAGAAGAAGTTCCGGCTGAAGAAGCATTTGAGTGATTCGTTGGAGGGCGTTCTTCCTGAGGAGATGACACTCGACAGATGGTTGGCAGAGTTCTGAAAAATACAAATTTCGAAACGGACGTTTCGTTGGCTAGCCTTAACAAAATGCGCACACTAATGTGTATAGTGCCGGAATATTTTTATTTTTGCCGCAAAATTAGGAAAATGAAAAAGATAACCCACTATATACTGTACATCCTGATTGCTTGTACTGCCCTTTTGAATATTCAATGCAGCGGAAACGGCAAGGAGAAAACGCCTCTTCCGGAACTGGTTCATGCTGAATCCGTGATGTTTGATCATCCGGACAGTGCGCTTCATATCCTGGAGGACATGCCGATGCTTTCAGCACGCTGGGATAAGGAGAACCATGCGCTGTGGTGTCTGCTTGTGACGCAGGCGCAGTACAAACAGGCATTGAAAATCCCTTCCGATTCCCTTGTGAGGATAGCATACGATTATTACAAACCGACAAAAAATGCCCGTAGAAAGGCTATGTCTGCACTTTATATGGGAGATATAAACTATGAATTAGGGAATATAGAAGAAGCGATGCAATATTATCTGGAAGGTAAAACAGAGGTGGAGAAGACGGATGATTATAAGACCGGATATCTGATAATGTTTTCTTTAGGGAAGTTGTATTTATTCCGTGATTTTGCTGATTATGCACTTGAAGCTTGTTCCGCAGCATACGATTATGCTGTTAAGGATTCGAATAAGCGTTATCAAATGACAGCTTTAAGATTTTTAGCCAGGTGTTATTGTCTTACAAATGAATTTCCAAAGGCAATCGATACATATAACAAATGTTCTTCAATATCTTTGGAGTTAGGACAGAAAGATGGATATTATTATGAGACTCAAAATGAAATTGCTTTAGTGTATTCCAATAGTGGAAACTTGGAAAAGTCTTTGGTATTGTCAAAATCATTACCGGTTGAGTATCAGTCAACAGTTCTTATAGGTAAGAATTACTACTATCTGAATGAACGTGACTCTGCTTACATCTATCTTCGAAAATCATTAAAAACCAATAGTGTTTATACGAAAGCATTAATATATGAGTTTCTATATAAAATAAGTGATACTCCCAAATACCGTAAATACCTGAAGACCTATTGCGATTCACTTCTTTTCTATACCGACTCTGTCATGTCCTTAGACAAAGGTAAGGAAATCATCGCCTACAAGGAGAAGTACGACCACCAGAAACTCATTACCGAACAGCAGCGTCTGAAGTTGGAGAAGGCAGATGCACAGCGTTTGTTGTTCATCATCACGATATGCCTGATAGTGGTTATAGCTGTCGTAGCTTACCTCTATCAGAAACGGCTTGTGAGAAAGGAAACCACCATCCGCAAACAGTCGGAACAGCTACAGGACTATATGCTTCAACTGCACGAATACGAGACACAGCTCATGCAGAACAACCGCTACATGGAGGAACTGAAGGAACAGCTGTCCGGCCAGGAAATGAACTCTGAAGAACTGCATGAATACCGTGAACAGATAGACAGCCCTCAGGTTGAGAACAGCAGGCTGTCTGAAAAGATAAACTCTCTTCAACATCATATTAACGACTATTCTTCCAAACTGGATAAGGCCAGACGGGAGGCAGATAAGTTCCGCAACCTATCGGAAGAAAATCTCTACCTGAGGCAGAGGGAACGTGTGCTTGCCGACTATGTGGTGGACAACGACAGACTGGTGAAGGAACTGAGAGAAAAATGCCGTGTCCTGGAGGCCGGTGAATGGGAGACTCTGGAACAAATGTGCGAAAGTACATACAGCAATTTCGTGAGCCGCCTTCAGGGTGTATGCCCAACTCTTACGAAGCAGGAGCTACACCTCTGTATGCTGATAAAACTACGTTTCAGCAATGCACAGATGTCGGAGATCTTCGGTGTGAATACGACTTCCGTATCTCAGAAAAAGTTCCGCCTGAAGAAGCATCTGAGCGATACTCTGCAAGACGGTCTTCCGGATGAAATGACACTCGACAGATGGGTGGCAGAGTTCTGAAAAATGAAAATGTAGATTTTGACTATGGCGTAAAATATATGATAAATCGTTGTGTATTAGCGTAATACATGGGTTTTCATTCTGATTAAAATGTAGATATACTTTTTATACACTTTAAATTTGTATATACTAACTTTGTGGTCGGAATAGATAATCGTAAACAATAAGAGTAATATACAATGAGATTTATTAAAGTATTTTTGTTTGTGCTGACAGGAATCATACTACCTGTAAGTTTATCCGCACAGACAGTTAGCGGAAAATTGATTGACGAGGACAGCCAGCCGTTGCCATACGCCAATGTGGTGCTGTTGTCATTGCCGGATTCAGCGTTTGTAAATGGAACCATTAGCGGTGAGGATGGTTCTTTCACACTGGAGTCAACATCGGAAAATCAGATAGTGAAAATATCCTCTATCGGATATAAGACCGTATGTAAGCCTGTATCTCCGGCCAATATCGGTATCGTGCAGCTCGTATCAGATGCACAACAATTAGGGGAAGTTGTTGTAAAAGCAGACTTACCTAAAACACGCGTAAAAGGGGATGCCATGGTGACTACCGTAGCAGGTAGTATCCTTGAAAACGCAGGGACAGGAAATGACCTGTTAAACAAAATACCCGGCGTATCGGCTAATGAAGGGGATATTAAAGTATTTGGTGCCGGAACTCCTGAAATATATATCAACGGACGTAAAGTAAGGGATAAATCTGAACTCGACCAGCTTGCTTCCGACAACATCAAGAGCGTGGAAGTAGTGAACAATCCCGGCTCGCGCTATGATGCGACGGTCAATGCGGTTATCCGTATTCAGACCAAAAAGCCGCAAGGTGAAGGATTCGGTTTCAACAACCGTTTTTATACAGGCTACGGTTACGGATGGAATGTGCTGGACCAGTACAACTTCAATTACCGAAAAGGAGGCTTTGACCTTTCGGGTATGTTGTATGGCAAGAAAGGATATACGGAAGACCGCAAGACCATCACACAGAAAACGCTGTTGGATAAGACATGGATACAGGATTCATATCTCAGCACACAATATGACATGAAGGATATTTCAGCCATGCTGTCGCTGAACTATCAGTTTAACGAGAATCACTCATTGGGTGCACGCTATGATTATGACCGGACACCGGAACGTCATGAAACGGTAGATCCGATGAATACCCTGGTGTATCAGGATGATGCTCTTTATGAGGAGAGTCACACTACGGGCTGGAGAAATACACAGGAAACCAGACATACCCTCAATGCTTATTATAACGGACGTATAGGAGACTGGAATATCGACTTCAATGCGGACGGTTTCTGGTCGGATACAAAGAATCCACAGGAAATGCTGGAGCAGTTCACTCCGACAGGAGGCTCCTTACAGAAACAGACTGTCACCACCAAGAATCTGACAGACAATACCCTTTATGCGACCAAACTGGTATTCGGACATCCTTTATGTGGAGGAAACCTCTCTTTTGGCGGGGAATACACCTATACGAACCGGGATAATTCGTACATGAATGTGGAAGGAATCCTGGATGACAATAACAGTAATATCAAGGAAAACTCCACTTCGGCATTTCTGGAATATGCCCGCAGCTTCGGCAAGCTACAGGCACAGTTAGGTGTACGCTATGAACATCTGTCTTCCGATTATTACGAGGATGGTAAGTATATGGACGAGCAAAGCAGAACATACGACAATGTATTCCCGTCCGTATCCTTGAATCTTCCGATTGGTAAAGTACAGACACAATTGACCTATACCGGCAGTATCTACCGTCCTTCATACTGGATGCTGAGAAGTGACATCATGTACGGCAACCGATATACTTACGAAGGAGGTAACCCACTGCTGAGACCGTCACTGATAAACCGTCTTACACTGAATGTATCGTACAAGTGGATATATCTCAATTCACGATACATACACGGAGAAGATGCCATTACACAGTTGAGCAGGGCATATTCGGAAGATAATCCGACCGTTTCGTTATATTCCTTCTACAACATGTATAACAGTGACAAGTTATATACCACTCTTACATTGTCTCCAACAATCGGATTATGGTCTCCGCAGTTTAATTTTCTTCTGCTCCAGCAATGGTATAAAGTGGAAACATCCAATGGAACAGAAAACTTCAATAATCCGATATTGAACTTTGCCTGGAACAACAATTTCAAGCTGCCACTTGGTATCAGTCTCGATGTAGATTTAGGTTTTGACACTCCTGGTGACAACGAAAATACAAAGGTCGAAGAATGGTGCTGGTTTGCCAACATCAGTCTTTACAAGAGTTTCCTTAAAGACCGTCTTTCGGTTCAGCTGAAAGCCTATGATCTTTTCAACTCATATCAGGCAAAATCAACCATTTACAGTGGTAACCGTCTGATGACAGGAAAAATAGAAGCCCGCAGAAATATTGGCATAACTTTACGCTATAAGTTCAATGCAGCCAAAAGCAAATACAAGGGAACAGGAGCAGGAGAAAGCCAGAAGAGCCGTATGTAAGAATAAGAGTCTCTAAAGGACAGCTTCGGAAAGAGTTGTCCTTTAGAAAAAGGAGGATTTATGGATTGCATGCTTCTGCAATGCGTTTGACAATTCCAGGTCCTTCGTAAATGAAAGCGGAATAAATCTGTACCAGGTGGGCACCGGCTTTCAGCATGGAAGTGGCTTCCAGCGGGGTAAGGATACCTCCGGCTCCGATAATCAACATTTCTTTGGGGGCGTGAGCTGACAAATATCTGACTACCTCTATGGATTTATGGATGACCGGTAAGCCGCTGATTCCACCGGCACCCGCCTGTTTGATTTCGGTTTCAGCAGAATGGATGAGCAGGGAACGGTCCTGAGTAGGTCCGGTAGCGATGAATCCGTCGATGTGATGCCGCCAGGCAAAACTGATGATCTCATCCAACTTGTCGATGGGGACATCGGCCGGTAGTTTCAAGAAGACAGGCTTGTGGTATATTTGTTTCTGATGCAGTATGGCAATGAGTACGGCACTCAGAATTTCATCAGACATACTTCCCCAGTTGATGGTATAATAGTCGGCATATTCGCTGAATGCCTGATAAAGGTCGGCCATTTCGGTTTGGGCCTGTTTCTCATCGTCCGGATGATTGGTGTTGATATTGATTCCCAGAATGTATTTGCCTTTTTGTTTCTGTTGCAGGTTTTTCAGGAAGATGTCTTTCCCCGGATTGTTGAAGCCGGTACGTGAAACCAATGCGTTATCTTTCGGTAATCGGAAAATGCGGGGTGAGGGATTTCCGGCCACTTTCTCGGGGGTGACTGTACCTACCTCGATGAAACCGAATCCCCAGTCACTCAGTTCGTCGAAACAGCTTGCTTCCTTGTCGAATCCGGCGGACAGGCCGACACGGTTCTTGAATGTCAGGTTCTCCCATTGGAACGCAGCGGCTTTGGGCTGATGGAGTATACGGGTCAGACTTCTAACCGGTGCCAGGTGGCGGTAAAGGTGAAGCAGGGTGATAATCTGGTTGTGGGCTTTTTCCGCATCGATACGGAACAGCCAAGGGCGGATAGATTGATACATGTGATGCAATGATTTTGATTCTCTACGGCAAAGGTACGATATCCGGACGAGATTCTGTCATAAAAAAAAGTTATCCCTCATTACTTATTAGGAAGAAATCTAGGTATCAGAGATGTATGTCTGAATCTGTTCAAGCCACAATCCACTTATCAATGCTCTTTGTCTCTTCACTGAAGTTTACACCCACCTTGATGACTTTCCTTCCGTCTGCCGCAAAAGGAGCGGCATAGCCTTTCTCTTCGATTTGCCTCATGGCTTCTTCGGCCGTTCCCTCCAGTTTGAACTCCATGACATAGATATAGTCGGCGGTTTTCAATACAAGGTCCACCCGTCCCCGTGAGGTACGGTATTCCACCTCGGTATGGAATCCCATCAGCTTGAAAACGATGTACAGGATGTTCTGGTAATGCACTTCCCGGTAGCGTGCCAGTTCGTATGGGGTATCGTCGAAGAAGGTGCGCAGGCGGTTCAGGAAACCGTCTACATCTCCTTGGCGGACTTCTCCCACGAAACGCTGTATCTCGTAAGGTGACCGGCTGGTACTTACCGAAGCGTAGTGGGGGAGCAGGAAGCGGAAGAATCCCTGTTCTACTTCACGGTTTGGGAATCCGAGGGTATAGTTCTCGAACTCGGCGTTGTAGTCCTTGATGGTGAGGTAGCCGCTCTGGTAGATGACCGGTACAGGGTCGGTGGAAGCCGCGTCGATGGAATCCAGCACAGGGCCGCTGGTGACGATGTGCTCTATCTCTTCCACGTTGTAGTGGTGCAGTTTCATGAGTTCCACCAGGTAGGTAGGCGTACCCGTCTCAAACCAGTAGCTTCCTATCTGTCTTTTAGCGAAGGTATTGAGCAAGCTGAAGGGATTGTACATTCCGGCTGATTTGTAACAGAAATGATAGCCGTCGTAGTTCACTTTCAGCAGTTCGCAGGCATGGGCATAGTCTGTACCGAGCTCATCTGCCAGTGCGTGTATGTCCTCTTCAAAATACTTGTGTAGTTCCGCATCGCTTATGCCGCAAAGTTCCGCATACCGTCTGTCCATGGAAATGTCCATCAGGTTGTTCAGGTCGCTGAACACACTTACCTTGCTGAACTTCGTCACTCCGGTGAGCATGGCAAATCGTATGTAGCCGTCGCATGACTTGAGGGCACCATAGAACGCTTTCAAGGTATTCCGGTATTCGGTCTGTAATTCGGGTTTGGAGATGGTCTGGAGAATGGGCTTGTCGTATTCATCAATCAGGATTACCACATTGCATCCTGTCTTGAGAGCTGCTCGGCGGATAACTCCTTCAAACCGTGTTGCTACTGAATATTCATCGGGGTTGGAACCGTATTCTTCTTCCCATTGCTTCAAAGTCAGTTCCAGCTTGTGCTCCAGACTTTCCTCCGTATCATACTTCTCGGTGTTCAGGTCCATGTGCAGTACCGGATGTACAGTCCAGTCCTTCTCCAACTGCTCCATGTCAAGTCCTTTGAAGAGCTCACGTTTTCCGGTAAAATAAGCCTCAAGGGTAGAAATCGTCAGACTTTTGCCGAACCGTCGGGGGCGGCTCAGAAAATAGTATTGCCCTGTCTTTACCAACTGATAAAGTAATGCTGTCTTGTCGACATAGATATACCCGTTCTTTCTGATTTTTTCGAAATTCTGTATGCCTACCGGATAGAGTCTGTTCATGGCTGGTTCATTTTATTATGTTTCGCTTAAGCAAAGGTAGAATTTATTTGGCGCAATTCCTAATCAGTTAAACATTAAAATAGAGCTCCTTGGTGGCACTTGCGTATTCTTCCATAGGCGTTGAATGTGATTGGCAACTATGAAACGGAGTCAGGAAGGGTAGTCAGTAAGATGTCAGTGAAATGTCAGGGTCTTTGGGTGGATGCTTTCGGACGGGTATTGTATTTTTGTTGCCGGACATACGTACAACGGCAGAAGCTTTGGTTTGTGCAGTATCTGACTTATCCGGAAAATTGTTCCCAGGCCGTTGCACGGCTTATCCGGTTGATAGATGGCTGGCAGGTATGGGAGAATGGAAAGGACGATATTCCTGAACCTCCTGTCCGGCGGTCTAGGCAGACGACCGGTAAGAAAAGGTCGGAACCGGTTTCACCCTGGATGCTGTTATCCAACTGAGTTCATCTGTACGGTTGGGTTTCTATGTTGTATACCGGATGATTGGACCGAAGCTGGCTGGTCAGGGATTATTTCAGAATTACTACCTCTTTGCCCTCCATACTGATTTTTCCTTCCGCTATCAGTTCCGCCAGTGTACGTGCCAATGAAGGACGGGCTACCCCCAGGATGAAGGCTACTTCCTGCTGGTTGCGGATACGTTTGTGGATTTGCAGATAGTTCAGCAGCCGTGATTTCAGGCTTTGCAGGGCAAATTCGTTCAGCTTCTTGCTCAGGAACTGGCTCCGGTCCGATATTTCACGCAGGAAGTTCTGCATCACTACCGGGTATTGGTGCATGAACTGCAGGAAGCGGTTCTTGTCCATCAGGAAAACCTCGCAAGGTTCTAAAGTCTCGATATGTACCGGAAAGCGGTTTTCGGCGGCATAAATAAATGCCGGTGCCAAGACTTCGGGCGCTTTCATGATTTCGATGGTAAGCAGTTTGCCTTCTGCGCTTTCCATCTGGGCGCGTACTGTTCCGCTGCATAAGATATAGAGGGAACGACAGGTGTCTCCCTGGCGGGCGATGAAGGTATCCGTCGGGTATCGGCGTACACTGTTGGGGGCTTCGGCCAGCAGTTGGCGGGCGGCTTCTTCGCTACATCCTTCAAATATCGGCAATCGGGTCAGGGTTCTTGCATCCATAGGCTTCTTTTTTAACAATCATTCAGAATCTCTGTCACATGGGTGACAGAATAGGGGAGCGGTTTTCTCCATCTTTGCACAAAGAAAATAGAAATCATTTTAAAATTCAACGAAATGGAAGGAAATATGTTTTGTTATCAATGTCAGGAAGCCGCCAAGGGAGTGGGATGTGTTCTGAAAGGTGTTTGTGGAAAGAATGCGTCTACAGCGTGCTCCATGGACCTGTTACTCTTTGTGGTTCGGGGTGTCTCGGTTGCCGCCACAGCATTGCGGAGACAGTCGGTAGACTTTGACCGGAATCGTGTGGATGTGTTTGTGACAGATGCGTTGTTCTGTACCATCACCAATGCGAACTTTGATGAGGAGAGCATTCTCCGTCGGGTAGAAGCCGGACTGGAGTTGCGGAATGAACTGGTGGCGCTGGCTGTCCAGGCAGGTATGGCATTGCCGCAGGTAGACGAACTGACGTGGAATGGTAGCCGTACTGATTTTTCCGATAAGGCGAAAACAGTGGGTGTCTTGCGGGAGCCGAATGTCGATGTGCGTTCGCTGAATGAACTGCTGGTGTACGGACTGAAAGGAATGGCGGCTTATCACGAACACGCTATGCGTTTGGGGCATTCCGACGAGTCGATACATACGTTCATGCAGGAAGCGCTGGCCCGCATCACGGCCGATTCGTTGTCGGCCGATGAACTGGTTGCTTTGGTGCTCCGTACCGGTGAGGTTGGGGTACAGACCATGGCTTTGCTGGACGCAGCCAATACGGGGCGTTACGGTCATCCGGAAATGACACGGGTAAATATCGGTGTAGGAAAACGGCCGGGTATCTTGATTAGCGGTCACGACCTGCGTGACCTGGAAGACTTGTTGGAACAGACAGAAGGTACCGGCATCGATGTCTATACGCACAGCGAGATGCTGCCGGCACATTATTACCCGGCTTTCAAGAAATACAAGCATTTTGTAGGGAACTATGGGAATGCCTGGTGGAAGCAGCGTGAAGAGTTTGCCGCATTCAACGGACCGATTGTCTTCACTACCAACTGTATTGTGCCGCCCTTGGAGAATGCTGCTTATAAGGAGCGTATGTTTACCGGTAATTCAACCGGTTATCCGGGATGTCGTCACCTGGAAACAGATGCCAACGGACGCAAGGACTTCTCGGAGGTGATAGCACTGGCACATCAGTGTGAGCCCCCCACAGAACTGGAAACCGGTGAACTGATAGGTGGATTTGCGCACAATCAGGTGCTTCAGTTGGCCGATGCGGTAGTCGGTGCGGTGAAAAGTGGAGCTATCCGTAAGTTTATCGTCATGGCTGGTTGTGACGGACGGATGAAAAGCCGTGATTACTATACTGAATTTGCCAAGGCGTTGCCACAGGATACGGTTATTCTGACAGCAGGTTGTGCCAAATACAAATACAACAAGTTGCCTTTGGGTGATATCAACGGTATCCCCCGGGTGTTGGATGCCGGACAGTGTAATGACAGTTACTCGTTGGCACTCATAGCCTTGAAGCTGAAGGAAGTGTTCGGCTTGAATGATATCAATGAGTTGCCTATCGTATACAACATTGCCTGGTATGAGCAGAAAGCAGTGATTGTACTGTTGGCTTTACTGAGTCTGGGGGTGAAGCAGATTCACCTGGGACCTACTTTGCCTGCTTTCCTTTCGCCGGGTGTTGTCAAGGTACTGGTCGAGAATTTCGGTATCGGTGGTATTACTTCGGTGGACGAAGACCTGGCAAAGTTCGGCCTGAAAGGTTGATAGCTTCAGAAAAGTCGGAATTTATTGCACATTTTTCGGAATTGTGTATACTTTTTTAAAATAAATAATCTTTTTGTGCGGGATTTTACTTAAATTTGTCTCGATATAAAGCATTTCGTTTATTTTAAGAGATAGATATGAGTAAAGTTATCATCAACTCGTACGAAGAGTTTGAAAAGCTAGTAGGCCAGCAAATCGGCATTTCTGATTGGTTGGAGATTCCGCAGGAACGCATCAACCTGTTTGCGGATGCAACTCTCGACCATCAGTGGATTCATGTGGATACGGAACGTGCCAAAGTAGAAAGTCCGTTCAAGAGTACCATTGTACACGGTTATCTTACCCTGTCACTTCTTCCTTACCTTTGGAATCAGATCATTGAAGTGAATAACCTGAAGATGATGGTGAACTACGGGATGGATAAGATGAAGTTCGGTCAGGCCGTCTTGTCGGGACAGAGCGTTCGTCTGACAGCCGATTTGCATTCGTTGGTCAACTTGCGTGGTGTAGCTAAAGCTGAAATCAAGTTCTCGATTGAAATCAAGGACCAGAAGAAAAAGGCTTTGGAAGGTATCGCTACATTCCTGTATTATTTCAATTGATTAAGCCTGCCCGGTTTGGGCTCCGGATAAAGAATAAAGCGTCTCTTGTGAGGCGCTTTATTTGTTTGTCTATGGTGAGAATGGAGCTTGTTTGAAACGAGTGCGGGATAACTAGAATTTCAGGGAAGCGTAGATTCCGCAGTGCCCGTCGCCGGCTATCGGGCTCAGGGTAAGGTCGTGTTTACGGGCGAAGGGACGGGTGAAGATGTATGAGCTGGCTGTACCGATAAGGGCACCGGTAGCTACATCTATCCAGTCGTGCTTTTTACCGTACACCCGGCTCCAGCCGACATACGTAGAGACTACATAAGCCGGAATTCCCCATTTCCATCCGTAACGTCGCTGGATGAAGGCGGCGGCAGTGAATGATACCGAGGTATGCATCGAAGGGAAAGAGTGGAAATCACTGTGGTCTGGCCGTTCCTTTTTGACCAGGTACTTCAACGCAAAAGTGACACCCAGCGTAGTCGCGCCGGAAAAGACCCCTTGTTTAAGACCTTCCCAGTCTTTTTCTATTAAAATGGCTGTTAGCCCGGCTACAGGCAGCAGGACAGCACCTACATCGCCCGAAGTGCGGACCGCTTTCCGACTACCGGATACTTGCAGTTCCTGACCGTAGACTGCGGAGCAGCAGCAACTGAAGATGATTAGCGACAATAACAGTTTCTTCATGTGGTAAGTTTATAGTGAAACCGGGAACAGTTTCGGTACAAAGATAATAAGTCCTACTACGGCCGCAGCGATGGCCAGTAGTAAGACAGCTCCTGAAGCCAGGTCTTTGGTCCGCTTAATGGCTTCGTCGTACGATTCATTCACACGGTCGGCCAGGGCTTCGATGGCAGAATTGAAGGCTTCGGCAGCCAGTACACTGCCGATGGCAAAAGTGACCGCTATCCATTCGGTGGCTGAAAGTCCGGTCAGACAACCGGCTACGATGACGCAAACCGCGGCGAAGGTATGAATCCAGGCATTGTGTTCGTAGCGTATAAGCAGTCCGATGCCGTGCCATGCATAGCGGAAACTCTTCAGACGTTTTTTCAAGGTGAAACCACTGTTCTTCATCGGATAGGAGGGAGGTTTAGAAATGAACCGTAACTTCTATCGGACAATGGTCGGAACCGAAGATTTCTGTGTGGATGCGTGCACCTTCCAGTTGAGGCTTCAGGCGTTCGGAAGCCAGAAAGTAATCGATACGCCATCCGGCATTCTTCTCGCGGGCCTTGAAGCGGTATGACCACCAGGAATAAATGCCTTCCTGGGTTGGATAGAAATGGCGGAAGGTGTCTACGAAGCCGGCATCCAGCAGTTGTTGGAATTTTCCGCGTTCCTGGTCGGTGAAGCCGGCATTCATCCGGTTGGTCTTCGGGTTCTTCAGGTCAATTTCCTGATGGGCTACGTTCAAGTCGCCGCATACCAGTACTGGCTTTTTCCGGTCCAGTTCCTGCAGGTAGTTGCGGAAATCATCGTCCCAGGTCATGCGGTAGTCCAGGCGTTTCAGGCCGTCCTGTGAGTTGGGGGTATAAACGGTTACCAGATAGAACTGTTCCATTTCCAGGGTGATGACACGTCCTTCGTGGTCGTGTTCATCGATTCCCAGACCGTAGCTTACAGATAGCGGTTGGTGACGTGTGAAGATGGCGGTTCCGGAATATCCTTTCTTTTCGGCATAATTCCAGTAGGATGAGTAGCCGTCGAACGCTAAATCCAGTTGGCCTTCCTGCATCTTAGTTTCCTGCAGGCAGAAAAAATCAGCATCGAGTGACAGAAAAGCGTCGCGGAAGCCTTTGTCGCAGCAGGCGCGCAGTCCGTTCACGTTCCAAGATATCAGTTTCATGTACAATAATTTGTTTTAAGTGGATGTTATTTTTTCAAGTCGAACAGGTAGGTCACACGTCCTGCGATGTAAGAGTGTCCGGAACGTTCGAAATAATCTTTCTTCGAGTTGTTGTAGAAATCGCTCAATCCGTAATAATAACGGGCTTCTATCAGGAAGTGTCCGATACCAGTCCGGATTTCTACACCTCCTCCGCCTACGATACCATAGTCGAGTTTCCGGTCGGCCATCTTCCCATATTGTTCACCGGTGCGTTCGGAGGCCCAGTTGAAAGTCTCTTTCTCGTTGAGCAGATAGCCGAACTGTGGTCCCAGGTTGACTATGAATCGCAGTCCGTTTCCTTCATCTTTGCCAAAGGCCAGGTGGGCAAGAATCGGAAGTTCCAGGTAGTTCATGGCACGGTGATAGGTATCTCCCGTTTCATCTTCGTATACTTCTTTCCATCCACGCTGGGAATAGTTCAGCTCCATCTGAATGCCACAAATCATGCTGAAATATTTTTCAGAGATATAGCGTGCTGTCAATCCGAAGGACGGGCCTATCTGTTTCCCCTCTCTGATGCGGGGCATGAAACTCACAGAACTGATGTTGACTCCACCATTCACGCCGATGGAAAAATTGTGGCGCTCATCCTGTAACTGAGCCATGACAGGTTGTACTGCCAGGCAAAGAAACAGTGTCAATCCTAAAAGGAGGTATTTTTTCATCATTCGAAATCCATTTTTATCAGTTCATAATCTTTGGTGAAGTGAACGAAGAACACTTTCTGGTTGATGAATCCGCCCCAGTTGTTTACCCGCTGGAACTTGAATCCGGTCTGTATCGGAGTAACTGATATCCGGTCGAGGTTGTCTTCCAGCTTGTTGCCTTGCTGAGCCAGTCCTTTCAGGAAGAAATAGGCAGTATCATATCCTAACATGCCATATTTGGGATAAGAGTTAGCCATTTCTTTTCCATACCAGTTACGGTAATTCTTGCTGAACTGTACGGCAGCAGGGAACAGATTGTTGGTATAGAATGAAGAATAAAAATAGGTATCCAGCTCGTAGAAGTTGGAGAGATATTCCTGTGTATAGGTCTGCCATTCTGGATAACCGAACAGATGCATCTGAATATTAGGATGACTGCGGCGTACCTGTAATAAGGTCGGGAAAATCTGAGCCAAAGCAGAGTTCTTTCCCGATACCGGAATAAAGATACTTTCGGAAAGGGTATCCATGGCTGCTATCAGTTTCTCGGGTGGCGTCTGGGTGTTGATGTTTACCTGGCTGTAGGTGAAACGGTTGTCTTTCAGCTCCTTTTTCAATCCACTGATAAATTCATTCTTATCCTTGTCGCCGTTATTCGTATCGAGGAAAATGACATTCATTCCTTTGAATTTACGGATGAAATGTTCATAGGCTTCGGAATACAGATAAGACTGAGGGGTGTTGACCTGATAAATGTTCGGATTATTGAATACCTGATCTACTTTATTGGCAAACGGGACAACCAGTCGGATATTGTTTTTGGCAGCATAGTCGGCCAGCAGTTTGATGTTGGCTGAACGTACACCTCCGATGATGATATCCATGTTCTTCAGTTCTCCTTTGTTCAGGATGGTGTTCAGCGTAGCGGTATTTCCTTTGGTATCGTACGTGTAGAGGTCTACCGATACATTCTGTGCTTTCAGCTCGTTGAGGGCTAGCAGCACTCCTTCATAATATTCGGTCATGCGTTGCTGCTCATCCTTGTTGTCTGTCCCGATCATGAAGGGAAGGAGTAGGGCGGCCTTGATGGTATGAATGCTTTTCCGTTCGAACTGGCTTTCGCTGAACAGTTCTTCGTTGGTAGGAGCTGTGGCCGGAGTAACAGGTGTTTCTGCCTGTGTTTCGGCTTTCGGATAAGGGATGAACAGGAACATCCCTTTTTTCAGTTTCTGAGTACGTAGTTCCGGATTGGCGGCTATCAACTCCTCCTGAGTGATTCCATATTCCTGACTGATGCTGAAGATGGTTTCTTTTCGTTCCACCTTGTGCATTTCCTTCCAGGACTGTTCCTTTTTATTTGTAGCAGGCTGTTCGGACGATGCCTGTGCTGTCTCTGTGGTGGGGGAACCGGCAGGAATAACGATGACCTGACCGATTTTGAAATTGCTGGCGCTCAGTCCCGGATTGGCGGCGCAGATATCCTTGGCTGAGACCTTGTATTTGACGGTCAGCTGGTAAAGGGTTTCACCGGGTTGGATGGTGTGGAAGGACTTGGATCGGTCGGTACCTGCTGTCTTTTGTTTCTGTGGAATCTTCAGGGTTTGTCCGGTATTGATTTGGGAGTCGCTTCCCGGGTTCAAACGTACAATCTCATCTACCGTAGTGTCATACATGTTGGCGATGGAATAAAGGCTCTGGCCTTTGGAAACGGTATGTAGGAAATAGCTGTCCGCAGTCTGGGCAGATATTCCTGTATAAAATGAACTTGCCGATAAAATCAGCGAAAGACAAATCGTGTGAATGAATTTCATTTTTTATTCTTCCTCTTGGTTGAGTGGCAAAAGTACAAAAAAGCATTATCTTTGCAAAATATCAGTGATATATTAAGTTATGACAGAAGGAAAAGAAACCATAAACATACAGGGAGCACGTGTCCATAACCTGAAAAACATCGATGTAGAGATACCGCGTGACAGTCTGACGGTCATTACCGGACTGAGTGGAAGCGGAAAGTCTTCGTTGGCATTCGATACGATTTTTGCAGAGGGACAACGGCGGTATATCGAGACATTCTCGGCCTATGCCCGTAATTTCCTGGGCGGTATGGAACGTCCCGATGTAGACCAGATAACAGGGTTAAGCCCGGTCATTTCCATCGAGCAGAAAACCACGAACAAGAATCCACGGTCTACAGTAGGTACTACCACTGAAATTTATGACTACCTGCGTCTGCTTTTTGCCCGTGCCGGAGTGGCTTATTCGTATTTGTCCGGCGAGCGGATGGTGAAGTATACCGAAGATAAGATTCTGGAACTGATACATCGGGACTACAAAGGTCACCGTATCTATATCTTGGCTCCACTGGTACGTACCCGAAAGGGACATTACAAGGAGTTGTTCGAACAGGTACGGAAGAAAGGGTATCTGTATGTGCGGGTGGACGGTGAGATCCGTGAAATCGTACACGGCATGAAGCTGGACCGCTACAAGAATCACGACATTGAAGTGGTGATAGACAAGACAGTGGTGACCGAGAAGGAGGAGAAAAGGCTCAAGCAGAGTGTGGCGACAGCTATGACCCAAGGCGATGGCCTGCTGATGATACTGGATGCGCAGACAGAGAGTGTACGTCATTACAGCAAACGCCTTATGTGTCCGGTAACCGGACTTTCTTACCGTGAACCGGCTCCGCATAACTTCTCGTTTAACTCTCCTCAAGGGGCTTGTCCACGCTGCAAGGGATTGGGATATGTCAACCTGATTGATGTGGATAAGGTGATACCGGACCGGTCGCTATCGGTCTACGAAGGAGCGGTTGCTCCGTTGGGCAAGTATAAGAACTCCATGATATTCTGGCAGATTGATGCTTTGCTGGAGCGGTACGATGCCACCTTGAAGACTCCTGTAAGCGAGCTGCCGGAAGATGTCATCAACGAAATCCTGTACGGATGTGATGAACGGCTGAAAATCAAGAGCTCGTTAATTCATACGACTTCCGATTATTTTGTGACCTACGAAGGCATCGTGAAATATATTCAGCTGATGCAGGAGAAGGATGCTTCGGCAACGGCACAAAAATGGGCGGAACAGTTTGCCAAGACCGATGTCTGCCCGGAATGTAAAGGGGCGCGTCTGAATAAGGAGGCGCTTCATTTCCGTATACACGATAAGAATATCTATGAACTGGCTTCGATGGATATCAGCGAACTGTATGAGTGGTTGCAGCAAGTGGAGCCTCATCTGGAGGAGAAGCAGCGTCTCATCGCAACGGAAATCCTGAAGGAAATCCGTTCGCGGTTGAAGTTCCTGCTGGATGTGGGGCTGGATTATCTGTCTTTGAACCGTTCTTCAGTCAGTCTGTCGGGGGGGGAAAGCCAGCGTATCCGCCTGGCTACCCAGATAGGTTCGCAGCTGGTGAATGTGCTTTACATTCTGGATGAACCCAGCATCGGGTTGCATCAGCGGGACAATATCCGGCTCATCAACTCATTGAAGGAACTGCGTGATTTGGGTAATACGGTGATCGTGGTGGAACATGACAAGGACATGATGCTGGCCGCTGATTATGTGGTGGATATGGGGCCGAAAGCCGGCCGGTTGGGAGGAGAAGTGGTCTTCGCCGGAACGCCGGAAGAGATGTTACGGACCCATACGCTGACTTCGCAATACCTGAACGGGGAGATGAAAATTGAGATTCCGGCCGAACGCCGTCCGGGTAACGGACATTCACTGTGGTTGAAGGGGGCGAGAGGAAACAACTTGAAAGGAGTGGATGTAGAATTTCCGTTAGGTACGTTGATTTGTGTGACTGGAGTTTCCGGTAGTGGAAAATCAACGCTGATAAACGATACACTTCAGCCTATCCTGTCGCAGCATTTCTACCGTTCGCTACAGGACCCGTTGCCATACGACAGCATCGAGGGGTTGGAATACATCGATAAGGTTGTGAATGTGGACCAGTCTCCGTTGGGGCGTACTCCGCGTTCGAATCCGGCGACCTATACGGGCGTCTTCTCGGATATCCGGAATCTGTTTGTCGGATTGCCCGAGGCGAAAATCCGGGGTTACAAGCCGGGACGTTTCTCGTTCAATGTAGCGGGTGGACGCTGTGAAACCTGTGGCGGAAACGGTTACAAGGTGATTGAAATGAATTTTCTGCCGGATGTACTGGTGCCTTGTGAGGTGTGCCACGGAAAGCGTTACAACCGTGAGACACTGGAAGTGCGCTACAAAGGAAAATCCATTGCCGATGTACTGGATATGACCATCAACCGGGCTGTGGAGTTCTTCGAGAATGTACCGCAGATTCTGAACAAGATTAAGGTGTTGCAGGAAGTCGGATTGGGATACATCAAACTGGGACAGCCTTCTACGACATTGTCGGGTGGGGAAAGCCAACGTGTCAAACTGGCTACCGAATTGGCTAAGCGCGATACGGGCAAGACTGTCTATATCCTGGATGAGCCGACCACCGGACTTCATTTTGAAGATATCCGGGTCTTGATGAATGTACTGGAACGTCTGGTGGCCAAAGGAAATACGGTTATTGTCATCGAGCATAACCTGGATGTCATCAAGATGGCCGATTACATTATCGATATGGGGCCCGAAGGAGGAAAAGGCGGAGGTCGGTTGCTGGCTTGCGGAACTCCGGAACAGGTGGCGCAGTCTACGGAAGGCTATACCCCGAAGTTTGTCCGCGAAGAACTGGCTCAGTCCGGCAAATGAGGGTAAGGTGTCGGAAATTCAACAACAGATAAAGGATAAAAGGATTATGGCAAAAGAAAAGATTGCGAAGACCAATGCAGCACGGCTGCTGGACAAGGATAAGATAGCATACGAACTGGTTCCGTATGAGGTGGACGAAAATGATTTGAGTTGTGTACATGTGGCGGCCAGCCTGGGAGAGAATATCGAGCAGGTATTTAAGACGCTGGTCCTGCACGGCGACAAGTCCGGTTATTTTGTCTGTATCATACCGGGCGAACATGAAGTGGATTTGAAGATGGCAGCCAAAGTTTCGGGCAACAAGAAATGTGACCTGATTCCGATGAAGGAACTGCTGCCGTTGACCGGATATATCCGTGGAGGCTGTTCTCCCATCGGCATGAAGAAACATTTCCCTACTTATATTCATCATACTTGTATGGATTTCCCGTTCATCTATGTCAGTGCCGGTGTGCGGGGACTGCAGGTCAAATTGGCTCCGGCCGATTTGATTCAGGTAAGCCAGGCTTCGGTCTGTACGTTATTCGGAGAGTAGGAAAAGGGAGTTATCGGTTCATGAAAAATCCGTATCGGGACGCTGGTATACGGGTTTCCGATACGGATTTTTTGTGTCAGTATTTGGCCTTGATTTCTGGCAGGGCCTTCTGGATGTCGCTGATTCGGCGGCTGTCACTGGGGTGTGTACTCATGAATTCCGGTACACTGCCTTGACCGTTGGCTGCCATCTTCTGCCAGAAAGTGACGGCCTTGTCCGGGTTGTATCCGGCAATGGTCATCAGTACCAGTCCCATGTAATCGGCTTCCGTCTCGTGTTTGCGGGAGAAGGGGAGTATAACACCGTATTGGGTACCGATGCCGTATACTTGTCCGGCAACGGTCTGGATGGCGGTACTTTTGTTTTCCAGGCCTTTGCTCAGCAATTGGGCACCGTATTGGGCCAGCAGTTGCTGGCTGATGCGTTCGTTGCTATGTTTGGCTACGGCATGGGCAATTTCATGTCCCAACACTACAGCCAGTTCATCGTCCGAGGACACCAGTTTCATCAGCCCTTCGTACACCACAATCTTGCCTCCCGGCATACAGAACGCATTCACTTCGTCATTCTTAACCAGATTGAATTCCCATGCGAAGTTGCTGATTTCGGAGGAAAGTCCGTTCTGCCTCAGATAAGTTTCGGTGGCTGCCGCAAGTTTTTTCCCTACTCGGGTGACCATGGCCGACTGAGTCGTGGAGGTAGAACGGGTAGCTTCCTGCATGTATTCCTTGTATTGAGTCAGACTGGAAGACAAAACGTCCTGGTCGGAAACCAGAAGCAGTTGTTGACGCCCGGTCAGGGGAACAGTGCCGCAACCTGCCAGGAAGAGGAGGACGGCCGTTGAGAGGATTCCAAGTCTTTTCATAGAAATAAGTGTTTCAGTTCATTGCTATAAATGTACGTTATTTTCGGGTAAGTTGTTCTTTTGTCTTGATTTTTCTTGCATAGAAACAATCGAGCGTTCCGATTTCTTTCCGGTTTCGGCTTATTTTAGATTTGTTATATGATTTTTAATGCAGTGCCAGTCGGTATAAACGAAAACATGCATGACCGTTTCCAGTCATGCATGTATTGAGAATGAAGAATGTTGTTGCTTATTTGCTGTATTTCTGAATCAGGCTTTCGGCTACGGTATCTCCCAGTTCCTTCGCCTTCTGAAGATTTGCCAGTCCTTCCTTTTTCTTGTTCTGTTGAACCTGGCAATAGCCTAGCATACGGTAGGCGGCAGCACTCTGGCTATCCAGCGTGAGGGCTTGTTGGAGTGCTTTGATGGCTTCGTCTATCTGATTGACACGCATGTGGACACCTCCTTTTTCCACCCAATATTCCACGTTCTTCGGTTCCAGTTCCACAGCTTTGTTGATGTCATTGATAGCTTGCTGGTACATGCGCCCCTGTACTTCAGACTGTTCGCGGATATAATAGAACTCGGCATTGACCTGTCCCAGCATGGCATCATAAAAAGCGGTATAGTCGGTTACGGCTTCGCGGTGTTTTCCGGCTGCAGCCTTGAAACGTCCACGTTCAAACAGGAAAGCAGCCGCTTCCTGACCGTAAGGCTGATTGTATTTGGCTACGGCACTATCCATCAGGGCGATGATTTCTCCATAGTTTGGCTCCGGCATCAGCTCCTTGGCTTTGGCCGCAGAGTAATAGCTGGCAGCCGAGCCCACCGGTGTGCGGCTTAGGGCTTCATAACTGGCAGCTGCTTCGGCATATTTCTGCTGGGCAAAATAAATGTCTCCCTGTACCTGATAGTAGAGTCCCTGTGCATCCGAAGCGAGTGCCTGGTTGATTTCTTCCAAGGCTTTGTCCAGGTTCCAGTTGCTGTAACCCTGTTTGTCGCCTAAACCAATGTTGTAGTTGTATAACAGTTTGGCAAAGTTATAATGAGCTTCTGCCTGGTTTTCGGATACTTCAAACATGCGTTTGATATCTTCTTCGGCCAACGGGGCTTTCGAAGCGTCTTCGGTGCCCAGGTAAAAAGTAGCCCGGCGCAGGTAACCTTCCGCATTGTTCGGGTACTGGCTGATGAAATCATTCAGCAGTGCCAGGTATTCTTCGGGTGTCTTTTGGGTAGAGGAAACATACAGGTAGACCAGTGCTTGGGATTCATCGGCTGGAAGTCCTTTCTTGATGCCGATACTGTTCAAGGTATAGTCGTTTCCGGAGAGCGCGTTGATGCTCAATCCCTGAGCGTAGCCGATTCCGATGGCATAACTTTCCTTGCTTTCCGCATCCGCATTCTTCTGGATGAGCCCGATGACTTCGCCGTTACCGTTCATGACCGGACAACTGACCGTCTTTTCGGTGGTCTGCATGTTCAGGGTGTAGTAGAACGAGTTATCGATGGTATCTACCCGGGCTACGGTACCGTTCTGTCCGGTAGCGGCTTTCTGGGTGGAATACGGAAGCAGGTAAACGGTTTCGCCTACCTTTGCTCCTTGTGAGGCAGGTTGAAGGGCTTCCGTCTTCTTGTCGACGGTAGTCTGGAATTTGATGACATCGTACATGTCGTTGGCTCCCAAAATGGAAGTGACGGGCAGTTCTTTACCGTCGGCAGTGACTATCACCGCATGGTCGGCTCCCTTGAAGAGGGAATAGTCGGATACGGCGGTTCCGTCGGTGTTGATATAGAATCCGTTTCCGGTATTCAGAATCTTGTTGTCTGCGCTGTATGTAATGACAGAAAATACGGATTTTTTGGCTTTACCGGCCCATTTGGGTAACTCCTGGGCCATACCAACCTGGAGAGCAAATCCGCAAGCGAGTAATAAAATGGTTCGTTTCATAGGAGTTCGTTGGTGTTGGGTTATTCTTCGTTGGAAAATCCACGTTGTTTGACTGCTTCATAAATCAGGATACCGGCAGCCACCGATACGTTCAGTGATTCAATGGTACCGAACAGTGGTATCTTTATCCATTCGTCGCAAAGCGCCAGGTGTTCGTAAGGAACGCCGGTGTCTTCGGCACCCATGATGATGCAGGTCGGTCCCTGATAGTCGGCCTTGGTGTAGTCGTAATCTCCTTTTTCGGTAGCAGCCACAATCTTGAATCCGCTGTCTTTCAGGAAACGGATAGTCTGTGTGATGTTGTTCTCGCGGCATACCGGCAGGGTATGGAGGGCACCGGCCGAGGTCTTGATGGCATCGGCGTTTACGCTTACACTGTTTTTGGAAGGCAGGATGATGGCATCTACACCGGCACATTCGCAGGTACGGGCGATGGCTCCGAAGTTACGTACATCGGTCACGCCGTCCAGCAGAATCAGCAACGGGTTCTTGCCCTGTTCAAACAGGAAAGGAACGATGTCTTCCGTGCGTTGGTAAGTAATCGGGGAGATGAACGCCACGACTCCCTGATGATTTTTTTTAGTAATACGGTTGATGCGTTCTACGGGAACCCGCTGTACCGGGATGAAGGTATCTTTCAAGGCGGCGAACAGTTCTTTCGACAAATCGCTCTGGATGTCTTTCTTGACTAATACCTTGTCTATTTCTTTACCGGCCTGTATGGCTTCGATGACGGCTCTGACGCCGAATATCATTTCATTCTTTTCAAACATAATCTTTTTTTATTGGGGTTAAGATTGGGGCTGACTGTATCCTAACAGTGCCCGTGCATTGTTCATGGCGGCTTCGGTCAGGGTAGCTCCGCTCAGCATGTGGGCGATTTCCTGCACACGTTCTTCATCGGAAAGCCGTCGGATGTGGCTGTTGGTACCGGTTTCGGTATCTTCCTTGTATACCTTGTAGTGGGCAATACCCCGTGCGGCAATCTGCGGCAAATGGGTGATGCTGATGACCTGCCGGTTCTGGCGTCCCATGTCCTGCATGATGAGTGCCATCTTTTCGGCGATGGAGCCGGATACTCCGGTATCGATTTCATCGAAAATGATGGTAGGCAGTTTCACCGCTCCGGCTATCATGGCTTTCAGCGAGAGCATGACACGGGCGATTTCACCTCCCGAAGCGATGGAGGCCACGTTCTGGAGCGTGCCGTTCTTGTTGGCAGAGAACAGGAAAGTGACACTGTCCATACCTTTGGCATCGGGTTCCTTGCGTGGACTCAGTTCTACGGCGAAGCGTACATTGGGCATTCCCAGCGGTACCAGCAGCGATTCCATCTGTCTTTCAATGTAGCGGGCGCTTCGGGTACGGACTTCGGTCAGGACTTCCGCTTTCTGCAGTACAGTCTGATACAGTTCCTGCTGCCTGTTCCGTAGGGCGGCTATCCGTTCGTCGAAAGACGTGATGGCGTCCAGACGCATCCGATAGTCGGCTGTGAGGGCTATCAGTTCCTCTACAGACTTGACGTGGTGTTTCTGCTGCAGGGTATAGATGAGATTCAGTCGTTCGTTCACGAAATCCAGCCGGGCCGGATTGAACTCCACGGCTTCCTGGCTGCCGGAAATTTCGCGGGCCAGGTCCTTCAACTCGATGTAGCAACTGTCCAGACGTTCCAGCCATTCCTGGGCCGGAGGGTATACCTTCGATACGTTTTGTAAAGTCTGTATACATTCTTTGGTCAGGGCCAGCGTTCCGTTCTCGTCACCGTCCATCAGTTGTCCGGCCTTATATAGCCCGGCCAGGATGTCTTCCGCATGGCTGAGCGTTTCCGCCTCCTGTTCCAGCGAAACCTGTTCGCCGGCCTGCAGGTTGGCTTCTTCCAGTTGTTCCAGCTGGAAGCGGAGGTAATCTTCATCCTGCCGGCTCTTTTCGGCCTGAACAATAAAATCTTCCAGGTCGTGACATACCTGCCTGTATTCCCGGTAGCTTTTCTGATAGTCGGACAGTTCCTTTTCATCCTGCGCCAGGATGTCCAGAATGTTCAGCTGGAACCCTTCTTTGTTGAGCAGCAGGTTCTGGTGCTGACTGTGTACGTCAATCAGTTTTTCGCCCAGTATCTTCATCTGCGACAGCGAAGCCGGCGTATCATTGATGAAGGCGCGGCTTTTCCCGTTGGCAGATACTTCCCGCCGGATGATGCATTCCTCTTCGTCGTATTCGATGTCGTTCTCGGCAAAGAAGTCTTCCAGTCCGTAGGTCGCTATCCGGAACCGGGCTTCGACGATACACTTGGTCGCGCCGTTCTTGATGGCTTTTACGTCGGCCCGCTGGCCCAGCAGCAGTCCGATGGCTCCCAGAATGATGGATTTTCCGGCACCGGTCTCGCCGGTAATGACCGAAAAGCCCGGTGTAAAGTCAATGTCCAGTTTGTCAATCAGTGCGTAGTTCTGTATATAGATAGCCTGTAGCATAACTTTTTTCTTTGAATGTGTCTCAACTGAATAGGGTTGTCAACCGGTCGATGATGTCGCAAGCCACTTCCTTTTTCTCCTTCAGTGGGTAAGGGGTAGTTGCCTGACGGTCGATAATGGTGATTTTGTTGGTATCGCAACGGAATCCGGCTCCTTTGTCGTTCAGAGAGTTGAGCACGATGAAGTCGAAGTTCTTCCGGTTCAGCTTGTCCTGTGCGTGGGCTACCTCATCGGTAGTTTCCAAGGCGAAGCCTACCAGTTTCTGGTGCGCCTGTTTCTGTTTTCCCAGGGCGGCGGCGATGTCGTGGGTCGGTTTCAGCCGGAGTACCAGGTCGTCCTTCTCGCGCTTGATTTTCTGTCCGGCAACGGTTTCTGGGGTGAAATCGGCTACTGCCGCACAGAGAATACCGGCATCGGCGTCCGCATAGGCCGAAACGGCAGCTTCATACATCTGTTCCGCGCTTTCCACATCGATGCGGTGGATGTTCGGGTGGGTGACTTTCAGGTTGACCGGTCCGCTCACCAGAGTCACTTCGGCTCCCCGTTCGGCACAGACTTCGGCCAGGGCGTACCCCATTTTGCCGGAGGAGTAGTTGCCGATGAACCGTACCGGGTCAATCTTCTCATACGTGGGCCCGGCTGTAATCAGAATCTTCTTGCCGTTCAGTTGCTGTTGCCGTTCGAAAAAGGCTTCCAGTTCTTCGATGATTCTTTCCGGTTCCTCCATGCGTCCTTTTCCTACCAGGTGGCTTGCCAGTTCGCCCGATGCCGGTTCGATGATGTGGTTGCCATACGAGCGCAGGATATCGAGGTTATGCTGGGTAGCCGGGTGGGCGAACATGTCCAGGTCCATGGCCGGTGCGATGAAGACCGGCGCTTTCATGGAAAGGTAGGTGGTGATGAGCATGTTGTCGGCAATGCCGTGAGCCATCTTGCCGATGGTAGAGGCCGTGGCAGGAGCTATCAGCATGACATCTGCCCACAGGCCCAAATCCACGTGACTGTGCCACGTACCGTCCCGCTGGGCGAAGAATTCGCTGATGACCGGTTTGCTGGTCAGGGCAGAGAGGGTGACCGGCGTAATGAATTCCTTGCCTGCCGGTGTGATGACAATCTGCACTTCCGCTCCTTTCTTGATGAGGCCCCGTGTCAGTACAGCAGCCTTGTAGGCAGCTATACTGCCGGTAATCCCCAATACGATTTTCTTTCCTTTTATCATAGCTTATTTTACCAGGCTGCTTTCACGCAGTCTGATTTTTGTCAAAACATTTTTGGTATTCAGAGTAAAGTCGCCGTTCAGTATCCAGCCGTAATAACCCGGGTCCCGCTGGAGGACTTCCGATACAGGCATACCTTTGTATTTCCCGAAGTTGAAGACCTCCACTCCTTTTTCGTCGTATACGATACGTCCGGCGAAGTCCACGTTCTTGGAATAGCTGGAGTATTCGCTGAGGAAGTTGATGTCGTTTTCGAGCACATCCGGATAGTGGTCCAGCTGTGCTTTCAGTACCTCGTAGGTGGCGCGGGTGTCGGCTTCGGCGGTATGTGCGTCTTCCAGATTCTTGCCGCAGTAGAACTTATAGGCGGCAGAGAGTGTCCGTTGCTCCAGCTTGTGGTAAATCACCTGTACATCGACAAACTTGCGTCGGGTCAGGTCGATGTCGATGCCGGCACGCAGAAATTCTTCTACCAGGACAGGTACATCGAAACGGTTGGAATTGAATCCGGCGATGTCGGCGCCTTCCAGGTCCTTGGCTATGTCCTTGGCCACTTCCTTGAAGGTCGGGCAGTCGGCTACATCTTCGTCAAAGATGCCGTGGATGGCCGACGATGCTTCTGGAATGTGCATTTCCGGGTTGATGCGCATGGTCTTGCTTTCCTCGTTTCCGTTCGGGTAGACTTTCAGGTAACAGATTTCTACGATACGGTCTGTATTGATATTGGTTCCGGTAGTTTCCAGGTCGAAAAATACCAGTGGGTTCTTCAGATTCAGTTTCATGGTTTTTGTATATATGATTAATCGTTCAGCATCATCGGCATCAGCAACATCAGCAGGTCTTCGTTATCTTCCTGCTGTTCTGGTACGATGACACCGGCGCGTGACGGGTCTGCCAGTTCGATGATGACTTCTTGTGCGGCGATGTTGTTCAGGATGTCAATCAGGAAAGAAGACTTGAAGCCGATGCTCATGTTGGTTCCGTCGTATTGACAGGCCAGTGTTTCTTCGGCCGAGGTAGAGAAGTCGATGTCCTGGGCCGAAATCTTCATTTGGTTTTCAGACAGGCTCAACTTAATCAGGCTGCTGGCCTGTGACGAGAAGACAGATACACGGCGCAGGGCACTGATGAAGCTGCCCCGGTCTACGGTCGCTTTGTGCGGGTTGTTCGAAGGAATCACGGAGTTGTAGTTCGGGTAGCGTCCTTCAATGAGTCGGCATACCATCCGGTAATTCTCCATCGTGAACATGGCATTCTTGTCGTCGAAGCCTATCTGTACGTCTCCTTCTTCTTTCGGGAGCAGGTTTTTCAGCAGGTTGGCCGGTTTTTTCGGCAGGATGAACGCCGCTTTCTCGTCTCCCCGGGCCATGAAAGTCTTGTTGCGTACCAGCTTATGTCCGTCCGAAGCTACCAGGGTGATGCTTTCGGTGGTGATGTCGAAGTAGATGCCGTTCATTACCGGGCGGAGTTCATCGTCGGCTGTGGCGAAGATACAGCGGTTTACGCCGGCAAGCAGGGTGTCGGCAGCCATGGTCACCTGTACGGCGTTGTCGCCCAGCGAAGGAGCCTGCGGATATTCGTCGGCGTTTTGTCCCATCATGCTGTATTTACCGTTCAAATACTCGACCGTGATTTCCAGGTTGTCCATGTTTATCTGGAAACTCAGCGGCTGTTCCGGAATTTCCTTCAGGGCTTCCAGCAGTGTTTTGGATGAAACGGCGAAACAGCCTTCGCCTTCGTAGTCGCTGACTTCGATGGAAGTAGACAGGGTCGTCTCGTTGTCGGAAGCGGTCATGGATAAGGTTCCGTCCTGCATTTCAATCAGGAAGCAATCCAGGATAGTCAATGAGTTTTTAGAATTGATGACACGACTGATAGCCTGTAGATGGCTGAATAACGATGTACTTGAAACTATAAACTTCATGGTTCTGATATATTAAAATTTTTCTCTTTTTAGTCTGCAAATGACGAATCTCTGCCCATCCGCAGAGGCTCTATTTAACTGCCAAAGTTACGAAAAGATTGTGGATGGGTTGCAAAAAAAGAATGAAAAATTAGTTTACTTCTTGAGAAAGCCGTAAATTCGTCACCAAATTAAAATAACAGCTTATGGAATTATCAGGTAGAGTAATTGCCGTTCTTGAGCCTCGTGGAGGTGTTTCACGGAACGGTAACGAATGGAAAGTACAAGAGTATGTCATCGAAACACACGACCAGTATCCGCGCAGAATGTGCTTTGATGTGTTTGGGGCAGACAAGATACAGCAGTTCAATATCCAGATGGGTGAAGAGTTGAATGTATCTTTCGATATTGATGCGCGCGAATGGCAGGGACGTTGGTTCAACAGTATCCGTGCCTGGCGGGTAGAACGTGTCAACCCGAACGCGCAGGCTGCGGGGGCTCCGCCGGTAGAGGCTCCGTTCCCGCCGATGAATGCGGCTCCGGCTCCTGATTTTTCGGCCGGCAACGAACAGGATGACCTTCCTTTCTGATTCTGCTGACACGAGGTGAAGGCATAAAAAAGCTCCACGGGTTTCCGCGGAGCTTTTTTTATGCAATGTATCGACGAGCACTCGTTACGAGTTCATGCTCATCAGGAATTCTTCGTTGTTTTTGGTGCGTTCCAGCCGTTGTTTCACATCGGTCATGGCTTCTACCGGATTCATGTCCGACAGGTAGTTGCGCAGTACCCACATGCGGTCCAGCGTGGTCTTGTCCAGCAGCAGGTCGTCGCGGCGGGTGCTGGATGCCACGATGTTGACAGCCGGGAAGATACGCTTGTTGCTGAGGTTGCGGTCCAGTTGGAGTTCCATGTTACCGGTACCCTTGAATTCTTCGAAGATGACTTCGTCCATTTTTGAACCGGTGTCAATCAAGGCAGTAGCGATGATGGTCAGTGAACCTCCTCCTTCGATGTTACGGGCAGCTCCGAAGAAGCGTTTCGGTTTGTGCAGGGCGTTGGCGTCCACACCACCGGAAAGTACCTTGCCCGATGCCGGCGATACGGTGTTGTAGGCACGGGCCAGTCGGGTGATGGAGTCGAGGAAGATAACCACGTCGTGTCCGCATTCCACCATGCGTTTGGCCTTTTCGAGAACGATACCCGCAATCTTGACGTGGCGTTCTGCCGGTTCGTCGAAGGTAGAGGCGATAACTTCAGCATTGACGCTGCGGGCCATATCTGTTACTTCTTCCGGACGTTCGTCAATCAGCAGCATAATCATGTACACCTCCGGGTGGTTGGCTGCGATGGCATTGGCGATGTCTTTCATCAGGATGGTCTTACCGGTTTTCGGCTGTGCTACAATCAGGGCACGCTGACCTTTACCGATGGGGGCGAACAGGTCTACGACACGGGCCGACAGGTTGTCGTTGAATCCCTTGCAGAGCTGGAATTTCTCATCCGGGAACAACGGAGTCAGGTGGTCGAACGGAATACGGTCGCGTACTACGGCCGGGTCCAGTCCGTTTATCTTGAATACTTTAACGAGCGGGAAATATTTTTCGCCTTCTTTCGGCGGGCGGATGGTTCCTTCCACTACATCGCCGGTCTTGAGACCGAATAGTTTGATTTGTGACTGCGATACGTAGATGTCGTCCGGCGAAGACAGGTAGTTGTAGTCGGAAGACCGGAGGAATCCGTATCCGTCGGGCATGATTTCCAGAACGCCGGTTCCTTTCAGGATGTCGTCAAACTCGTAAGGCTTTTCTGCCGGTTTGGCCGGTTCTGTTTCTGCCGGGGTCTGGGGCTGTGTGTAAGAGGCCTGGCTCTGGTTGTTCGAAGCGGTATACGGCTGGTTGTTCTGTCCCTGTTTGTTCCGGTTGTTTCCGGAGCGTTGCTGGCGCTGCTGGTATTTGTTGTTCTTGTTCTCCTTGGAAATAGGGTTCGGTATCGGATTTTCCTTTTTGGTAGCCTCGAATTTTCCAATCAGTTCCGAAGGTATCTCGAATTTTTCAGAAGGAAGGTCTTCGATGGGGATGAAATCGCCGCTGTTGGACAGGTCAAGAGGAGGGAGTTCCATATCGTCGTCGATGGGTACCGGAACCGGTTTTTCCGGTTTTTCCTGTTCCTCGTTCGCTGCTTTTTCCGAGGTTGTCTTGTTTTTCGAACCCGGTTTGCGGCCGCGTTTGGCTTTCGGCTTGTCTTCGGTAGCTTCGGCTGGTGCTGCAGCAGGTTCCTCGGCCGGTATGTTTTCAGGTTGTGGGGCTTCTGCCGGGTTGATTTCCTCTTTGAATACGGGGATTGGTGCCGGCAAGGCCGGTGTGTTTGCCTCTAATTTTTGTGCCTTGTCTTTAGTAGCTGTATAGACTTTGTCCCCTTCTTTCTTAACACTGATACGTGAGCGTTTGCGGGGCTCTTTGCGGTTGTCGTCGGATTTAGCTGCTACTGTTTTCTTGGTTGCCTCTACGATGGCTTGTTCATCCAGGATGCGGTAAACCAGTTCTTCCTTGCGCAGAGAATCTGTTTTTTCCAGGCCCAACTCTTTGGCTATCTGCTGCAATTCAGATAAATCCTTGTCATTTAGTTGAATGATGTTATACATAAGTATAATAATAATGTTGTAAAAAGATTATGTAATTGATTGGCGCACAGACAAGGTATGTACACGAACGTGCCGGGACAATGTCTGGTTATCCGTCAATAATTACAATATTTAATTTGATGTATTTTAAATTGAATTATTTGGAATGCGGTAAGGGAGCGTATCTGTCTCCGCTTTACCTTTGTGCGTACAAATATAGTGTTTTTTGGAATACTAAAACAGATTCTTCCGCTTTTTTTTCATAATTCTGTTTCTGTTTGAAAGAAAAGTGTTAATTTAGCCGTGCAAAAAGAATTCCATCAATTAAAATGACAGACATGAAAAAAGTAATCTTTACAGAAAAGGCTCCTGCTGCCATCGGACCTTACAGCCAGGCAGTTGAAGCGAATGGAATGGTGTTCCTTTCCGGCCAGATTCCCGTTAATCCGGCTACTGGCGAAGTGGTAGAAGGAGGCGTCAAGGAACAGACCACTCAGGTGTTCGAAAATATCAAGAATGTATTGGCTGAAGCCGGTCTGACTACAGCTCATATCGTGAAGACGACTGTCTTCCTGGCAGATATGTCTTTGTTCGCAGAAATGAATGCTGTATATGCCAATTATTTCGAAGGCGATTTCCCGGCTCGTTCGGCTGTGGCTGTAAAGGCTTTGCCGAAGGGTGTACTGGTAGAAATTGAAAGTATCGCCGTCAGATAACTGTCGGGTAAGAACAGACATTTGTAAGAGTTGGAAATAGGGAAAAGGTGCTGCCCGGCGGTACAGACTCCCTGTTTTCAACTTTTTATGTATCATCTAATCCATTTGTCATGAAACTGAACTTGACTGCGCTGATACCCGCCAGCCGGTGGAAACTGGTGTCGGCGGTGCTGGCGCTCATCATCATCCTGTGTGTGGGAACCTTTATATATAGGTATGAGCCGTTCGGTTCCCGGTTTGAAATCACCAACGAGTTGGGAGGGAACATATTTCCGGTGACCATCCTTTCCACGGCGACCACCGATGCCGATATCATTGTTCCGGCCGACACTACATACCTGGGGAATCCCAAGTCCTGCATTGCCATTAAGGTGAAGAATCGGGGGACGAACAGCAAACTCCGGATAGAGGTGGCCGAAACTCCTTTCTTCGCCCGTTCCGTATCGGAATTTATTCTTCCCGAAGCGGGGAAGGAGTATCTGGTGTTCCCGGATATCGTGTGGAATTACCAGGCCTTGCTCGATAATGTGCAGGCCATGCCCGTGGGAGTGTCTGTCCAGGCTACCCTGAACGGTCGTGAGCTGGGTAGCCGTGTACATACCTTTTCCATGCGGAGCATCAACGAGTGCCTGCTGGGTTACATAGACAGCCGCATGAAGTTCCACGATACCGGCAAGTTCTTTGCCGCATACGTGAATGAGGATAATCCGAAAATCAGTCAGGTGCTGCGCGAGGCCCTCGATTCGCGGATTGTCAACCGCTTCTGGGGGTATCAGAGCAAGGACCCGAAGCTGGTGGACAGACAGGTCTATGCTCTTTGGTATGTGCTGCAGAAACGCGGCTTCCGCTACAGCTCGATTTCCAACAGCAGCCTGTCATCGAACGTGGTCTTCACGCAGCGGGTACGTACCTTCGACGATGCTCTGGAGTCGGCACAGATCAATTGCGTAGATGGCAGTGCCCTGTTCGCTTCGCTGCTGAAGGCCATCAACATCAATCCTATCCTGGTGCGTGTACCGGGCCACATGTTTGTGGGTTATTACACGGACCGTTCTCACTCCAACATCCATTTCCTGGAGACATCCCTCATCGGTGACATCAACCTGGACGATTTCTTCCCGGAAGAGAAGCTGGACTCCACCATTGTGGGGCTCTCGCAGGAGAAGATTTCCGAAATCATGTTCGAGAAATCGAAGGAGTATGCTACCCATATCTATCAGGAGAATGAAGCACTGATTCATTCGGGAAAAGTGAATTACATGTTTCTGGAAATTGATAAGGTAACACGAGCCTACGTACAGCCTATCGGTAAATAAGCGTTTATGGAATTGATTTATTTGTATCACAGCGGCTTCGCCCTGCTGGGCGAAGGATGGACGGTAATCTTCGATTATTACGAGGATTCTGCTGCCGGGAACGAAGGAGTGTTGCACCGGGAGCTGTTGGAGCGTCCCGGATGTTTTTATGTTTTGGCCAGCCATGCCCATGCAGACCATTTCAACCGGCAGGTTCTGGCGTGGCGGGAGAAGCGTCCCGATATCGTTTATCTTTTTTCGACGGATATCTGCGTCGGAGAGATGCGGCAGGAGAAAGGAATTCATTGGTTGGCTCAGGGAGAGACCTGGCAGGACCGGCTGCTGCGGGTGAAGGCCTTCGGTTCGACGGATGTCGGTGTCTCGTTCCTGGTAGAGGTGGAAGGACGCCGCATCTTCCATGCCGGCGATCTGAACAACTGGCACTGGATGGAGGAAAGCGATGAAGCCGAATGGAAGGGCTACGAAAAGAACTACCTGCACGAGCTGCAACACCTGGCGGACTATACCACGGAGCTGGACCTGGCCATGTTTCCCGTCGACCCGCGCCTGGGGCAGGCCTACTGCCGCGGCCCGCAGCAGTTTGTCGAAAAGATACGCACGCGCTACTTCGTGCCCATGCACTTCGACGAAAGCGTAGCCGCACACGAAGCCTTCGAGCCCCAGAGCCGCAGGCCCGCGCCGCCGGCAGCACCCTGCTCCTGCCCCGTGAGCGCGGCCGGAAATTCACCCTCTTCACCTCACCCGACACATTATCAAAACCATACAACCATGAACATCAAAGGAAAATTTGACCATTTCAATTTTAACGTCACCAACCTGGAGCGCAGTATTGCCTTCTACGAAAAAGCCCTGGGCCTGCACGAACACAGCCGCATGGAAGCCCCCGACGGCGCCTTCATCATCGTGTACCTGACCGACGACCAGAGCGAATTCATGCTGGAGCTGACCTGGCTGCGCGACCACCCGCAGGCCTACAACCTGGGCGATAACGAAATCCACCTCT
>ERZ780076.152-NODE-152-length-38968-cov-6.089173_pt1 | contig 38968 bp, 27 predicted proteins | sample MGYA00511022_ERZ780076 | MGnify/ENA primary metagenome ERZ780076 (study PRJEB29588, sample SAMEA2148733) | human gut metagenome | biome: human gut; feature: human-associated habitat; material: faeces | place: Denmark | collected 2008/2010 ... | reverse complement strand
GCCTTCCAAAAGGCCGTGAATTGCGCGCCAAAAGGCCACCTTTTACACTGTAAAAGGTGGCCTTTTGCAAAGCTCTATGTATCAGGCCTTTCCGTAGGAATGTGAATTTTACGTAGACAAACTGTATATTTCTCGAAAAAAAGATATACTTTTGCAATGTCGGACGGGCGGCTTCCGCCGCTCCGTTTACCGGCATATATTTGAAAACAAGGCGTTACCAGCGCGTTATCTTTCGTCTTTGAACTTCGCACATTCAAATCCAACCGAAGATACGGCACAAGGCAACGCCCACAAGTGCGTATATGTGTACGTGCAGGAGGCTATTGTCGTCCGCGCAGGACGGCAGAGCCTCATCTGCCAGCACAGGTATATACGGCTACGGCGTGGGCTGTCTGGTTTGCATATTCGGTTGTAGAGGGCAGTGCGAAGGCCTAAAGACGTGATGTGCAAGGTCAGAACCCCACGTCTTTATATATGCCGGGTGTGTTCGCTTAAACAGTGTTCGGGCCTTGGGCGGTCGGGCTCCCGTATTGTTGTAACGTTACCGCCATGATACATATCGGCAACAAAATCGAGGAAGAGTTGCGCCGCCAGGAGCGTTCCGTGGCGTGGTTCGCACGCAAGCTCTACTGCAACCGCCAGAATGTCTACGACATCTTCCGGCGCGAGAGCATCGACACGTCCCTGCTGCGCCGCATCTCCGGCATACTCTCGCACGACTTCTTCAAAGACCTTTCGGCCGACATGGACGGCGAGTAGGCCGCCGGTAGCCGCCCGTCTGGCAGTGTAACCTGTTGGTTTACACTTTCTTTACACGCCCGGCGCACCACGCCTTGAACTGCCGCCGGTGACAAACGATATATTACACTTCCGTATATTTTTACCTTATATTACTGCCATTCTGCGCTCGTTAGAAGTTGTTAACTTTGCACTTGCAAACAATTAAAATTATTAACAACTTAAAACGTAAACAAAAATGAGACAGATTGACAATTTGAAATTTATGGCCATGGCCTTGCTTGTGGCATTGTTCAGCCTTTCATTTACAGCTTGTAGCGATGATGACGAAGAAGTGACATCGTCAATCACAGATTACTATATGAGTTGCGAGGTTTCGGGAGGCAACCTTTCATCATCGGAAAGAACACAAATGGAAGCGTATTGGAACTCTATTTTCATAGAGGTGAGCAAAGAAGCTTGGGCTGCCTATACGCTTGATGAGGCTGTGTACGCATTTGATACCACGGTAAAAAATTATAGGAATTTGTGGAGTTCAGGTTATAAGGACAACCCTTCATTTGATTATAATTATAATATCTCAGGGACATTGTACATGAAATTGCAACTTCGTACGGAAACAAAGGTTGTAAAAGAAACGACCTTGGCTCTGACAGAGGACTCATGTGAATAGGAATGTGGCTATATATTCCGTTTAATTAGACAATCAACATGAACAGAGAGGCGGTCTTGCCCATGACGGGCGGCTGCCTTTCGCTTTTTATACAATAACCTTTTGGGTACAAAATATGAAGATTTACATATTAAAAATATGCAAACGACGTAGAGTCATGATTGCTTTTGCGATTTCGTTGCTTGCGGTCGTGTCCGTGGGTTGTGGCTGTTCCGACGGCCGCATGGCCGAAATTGAGGCCGAGCGCGACTCGCTTAGGGTGGTAAATGCCAACCAACAGCAGGACCTGACGGCTATGAACGCCGTGATAAGCACCATCAACGCCGCCTTCGACTCTATCGCCGTGGCCGAAGGAATGCTGTTTGGCGGCAGCCGGCAGGAAGTATCGCCCACACGTTCGAGCGTGCTTAAGAACCTTGAGATGTTTGAACAGGTGCTGCAAAGGCAGCACGCCAAGATTGCCGAACTCGACTCGATGGTGGCCGCAGGCAAGGCCAGCGAGAGCATGAAGAGCCTCGTTGAACACATGAAGGAGCAGCTGGCCGACAAAGACTCACAGTTAGCTACTCTGCGCAGGGAGCTGGCCGACCACAAAGTCAATATATCGCGGCTGCGCAGGCAGGTGGCTTCGCAACGTTCGCGCATGGCTGAACAGGAGGCCGAGATTGCCTCTCTTGGCGACAAGACGCGGCGGCAGGCAGCGGCTCTGGCCGTGCAGGACACGGAGATTAACAACGGCTACATCCTTATCGGCACCAAGACGGAGCTTAAAGAGAAAGGAGTGGCAAGGCGGAAGAAGATTATAGGCGACGGACTGAAATACCTGTCGAAGTTCACCAAGATTGACATCCGCCGCACAACAGAGCTCACCTTCACGGCGCGAAAGCCCCGGGTGCTTACAAATATGCCGAAGTCGGCGTACACTCTGACCGAGACCGCCAAGCGCACTTACACCCTGAAGATAACCAACCCCACTCTGTTTTGGGGCGCATCGAGGGTACTCGTAATACAGACTAACTAAAAACATAACGTTATGAAAGCATCAATTTTGAAAATGAGAATGGCCGTCGTGGCGGCCTTCATCACCCTCTGCGCCGCCACGGCGGTTGCGCAGACCGCACGCAAGCACGTCATTGAGCGCGGCGAAACATTGGAGTCGATAGCCACGCGCTACGGCGTAACCACTGAAGAGATAATAAAGCTCAACCCCGACGCAGCCCAGTTTGTCTACGTTGGCATGGAGCTTACGCTGCCCGAAAAGCCTGTTGAAACAGCCGTAGGCGACACTGCGGTGCCCGAAAAAACTTTGTCAGAGCCTTCAGCGACTGCGTATCAGTACGGGGAAAGCGTCAATCCTGTTACGGATGGTGGCAAGCTGACACCCAACGACTTTGCAATGGTGGGGGCGTCTTACTTCGCTCCCTTCGAGCAAGCCGACTTGGGATATTACATGGTCGGTTATACCATCCTCTCGTCGGCTGGCTGGGGAGCTGATTTCCATATCGGCGCAAACTATGGTTTGGTAGACAGCGACTTTGCTGGAGTGGCCTTTCTTGCAGGTCCGGCTTACGGATACGCCTACAAGAATTTCCTGTTCGGGGCTTCATTCGACTTCCTCGGCACTTACCTCGGACAAGGGTCGGGCGAAGACTTGAAGTTCAACTGGGGCTTTTCGCTTATGCCAAAGGCCGTGGTTAAGTTTGGCAAGGTGCAGCCGTGGGTGGGCGTTAACGCCTCATGGATTAAGGGTGCCGACAAGCTTACTGTCGGTTTTCAGGTTGGCATAGGCTTCAATGTCTGACGGCTGCGCGGTTTATATAATGCCTTGTGCCGCCCGTGCTTTCGCCGAAGACGGTTTATCCGCAGTTTTGTTGGATGAGAATACGATTATAAAATCATACAAAATTAATGTCAAATGAGGCACTCTGTAATCGTCATGCCTCACCTCGATGTGGCATCCTGTGTATGCTAATTGTGTTGGTTGGTATTTAGTTGCATTTTGGATACCGCATCCGAGTATGGACATTATAGTTGCCGGGAAATTTGGTTTAGGCGGTTTAGATAATGAAACGCCTTTTGTTGGGACTTAATTTATTATGTCCGCACGTCGCGAAGAGGCGTATAAATAGGGCGAAACAAAGTAAATATGTTCTTGCAGAACGTTCGGGTATAATAAATTATGACCCTACAAAGGCAGTGTTTTTATGTGGTAATCACGATAAATGGGGATTGATTGACAACAGGTTATCAAGCTCCCTCCCTTCGGGAGGGCTGGGGTGGGTTGCTAATATGCCACCTTTTGCTTTCCAAAAGGTTACGAATTGCACGCCCAAAGGCCACCTTTTGCCGGCTAAAAGGTGGCCTTTTGCAACGTATCTGATTATCAGGTGGTTACAAAGAGGTGTCTGCCAAATGTGGCATGTGTGGCATGACAAGGCGCGTTGGCGCTGTTTTTTTATGTGTGTAACTGTGATGAATGTTTGCTAAATGTTGTATTTTTGCAGTTAGCACATATTCCTTAATTGTTTTTATGGACAAGAATAATATAGTAAGTGTTTTTGATTGCGGCTCTTTTGCTGTTGCCGCCTTTTATGCATTTGTGGCAAATCATGTAAGCGATAACTTTACATTATTGGTCGTTGCATATTTGTTGCTGATCGTCGTGGGTGTTATAGGGCTGCTTACGGTAAAGATTAGAAGGACAAGGTTTCGTGCGTTGAGCGTCGGATGGTATATGCTTTTGACTTTGTATGGAGCTGTCCGGCTTTATCTTCACTACATCTTGTAAGGGGGCTGTTGGCGGATTATAAGTATGTTTATGCTAAGCTGTTTTTAGAAAGGCCACCTTTTGCCTTCCAAAAGGCCGTGAATTGCGCGCCAAAAGGCCACCTTTTACACTGTAAAATGTGGCCTTTTGCAACGTGTCTGATTATCAGGCGGTTACAAGTTGGTGTCTGCCAAATGTGGCATGTGTGGCATGACATGGCGCGTTGGCACTGTTTTTGCTGTTCGAATGGTAGAATATTCATTTTAAAAAGATAGGATTATGCTTAACAAGAAGATTGAAGAGGCTCTTAACGAGCAAATCAACGCCGAGATGTGGTCGGCTTATTTGTATCTCTCGATGGCTGCTTATTGCCACTCTGTAGGCCAGCCCGGCATGGCAAACTGGTTTGAGGTGCAGTTCCAGGAGGAGCAGGATCATGCCAAGATTCTGTTTAACTACGTCAACTCGCGTGACGGCCGCGTGACGCTGAAGCCCATCGATGCCGTGCCGACGGAGTGGGACGGCATCCTCGACGTGTTCAAGAGCACGCTCAAGCACGAGCAGAAGGTTACCGCGCTCATCAACAAGCTGTACGCGCTGACGCACGAGGAGAACGACTTTGCCACGCAGAGCATGCTGAAGTGGTTTATCGACGAGCAGGTAGAGGAGGAAGAGAACGCCAAGACTATCATCGACAACATCAAGATGATAAAGGACAATGGCTACGGCATCTACATGCTCGACAAGGAGCTTGGAGCACGCACGTACACGCAGGCAAGCCCGCTTAGCGGCTCAGGCGAGTGATTTTCCCTTTAAGGGAGAATTGAAAAATGAGAATGGAGATTTATGATTACACTTGCAGGTTGTCATTGCCTTGCAAGGGGAAAAGGTAATCATAATTCTCCATTCTCATTTTTCAATTCTCAATTATGTCACATTCCTATCCCCGCTTCCTTAAACTTCTCGAAGTCTTTTCCGCTCCGCAGCAGCTTGCTTGTGGGCACGGCGTTGTTGTGGTCGTCAAGGTAGAGGCAAGGCGTGACGGTGAACCGCGGGCTGGCCGTTGACAGGCTGTCGCGCCGCAGGGGCGTTTCTATGCCGGCGATGGTGAGCATCGTGTGGAACACCGATGTGCTGGTGGCTATGCGCTTGCCGCTGTTCGCCCTGAGGGCGGTCTCTATCGGGGCGTATGCCAGCCGGTAGCTGTCCGACATCCATACTACGAGCGGCACGTGAAGCTCGTAGTATGACGGTACGGGCGACGCGTGCAGGAAGAGGCGGCGGCTGTCGTCGAAGATGTTTTCGCCGTGGTCTGACGTGTAGAGCAGTGCCGACTGCGCGCCCGTCTTGCCGAGCATCGCCGAGAGCTCGGCTATGAAACTGTCGGTGAAGCGTATCGTGTTGTCATACGCGTTGACAAGCTGTTCGCGGTTCTTGGCCTTCGCTTCGGTGGCGTCGTCGGGCTTGAAGAAGGCCGCCTGGCGCGGATAACGCTCGCGGTAGTTGAAGTGCGAGCCGTACATGTGGAGCACTATGAATTCCTTTTTGCGCCCTTTGGCCAGCGTCTTTGCCACTTCGGGCAGCATGGCTTCGTCGCCGATGGCCGCCGCTTCGGGGTTGCGCTCCTTAATAAATGTCCACTCGTCGGCCTCTTCTCCGAAGAAGTCGATGAACGAGCGGTTGGGTCTTTGGTTGGATATGAACACCGTATGGAAGCCGGCTTCCTTGAAGGCGGTGATTATTCCCTTCTGGGTGTATATGCTGTTGAAGTCTTCCGCCGACACGGCCGACAGCAGCATGGGCACGCTCTTGTGAGTGGTGTTCGACTGGGTGACGGCCTTCGGAAACGCCACAAGCCCCTCCATGCCTGCCATGCGCGGCGTTGTCTCGCGTCCGTAGCCGAACAGGCTGAAGTTACATGCACGCGCCGTCTCGCCTATTACGAGCACATACACCTCGCGTTCTTCGGCCGCGTGGGTGGCCTTTGCGTTGAAGGTGAAGTGCGCCGAGGTCTCGGCGTAGGCGTTGGTGTCGGCTGTGCGCTCTACGGCCAGCCCTAAGTTGTAGAACACGTTGGCAGGATACAGGTCGAGTTCGGCGCGGTATTCCCTGTCAGTGGCATACGTAACGCCGAGCGACAGCACGCCTGCCGCCGCCGCGATTGCGGCATAACGCCTTTGCTTCAGCAGGAAACTGCGCTCCAGCCGCTGTCTGCTACGTATGGAAACGACGGCCATTATGAGTACCGGGACGTAGACTATCACTACGCCGAACACCGCCGGAATGAGGTTGTCGAGCAGTTCGAAGGCTTCTCCCGGGTTGGTTGTCACGACGTTGAGGAACATGTCTACGGCGATGATTGAGTGCCCGAAGAGGTATAGCAGCACTAATTGGAAGGCGGCGAAGAACACCAATATGAACAGCCACCACACCATTTTGCCCGGACACCGGTTGAGAGTCATCAGCAGCCACACCGCCGCCGTGGGCAGCACCACGTTCGTAATGTCGGCCATAAGGCTCATCCTTTCGGTGAAGCAGAGCGCAATGTTGGGCAGGGCGAGCACCGCGATGGTTACAAAAAACAGGCTGCGCGCTGAGGCGCAGCCGTGAAGTATGCTTTTAAGTTGTTTCATTTCATGGGTGTTTTTGGGGTTATGGGAGAACCGGGAGAGCTGGGATGGGGCTAAAACGCCTCGTTGATGTTGAACACGAAGCCCTGCATTCCCCTTTTGCCGAAGCCGTAGTCAAGGCGCACGTTGCCGTTTTTCTTGAACTCCCAGCGGTAGCCTATGCCCCAGTTTGGCAGCAAACGCTCGCCCCGTATGGCGCTGAACTTATGGAATACCGTGCCCAGTCCGCCCCAGATTACCACTCCGTTCCTTTTCCAGATGTGCTGGCGCAGCTCCACCTGTGCCTGCAGTATGTGCTTGTCGCGGTATCTTCCTTTGTAATATCCGCGCATGGTCGACGAGTTGCCGAGCAGAGACATCGTAGCCCACGACGGGTTGCCGAAGTTCAGCGTGCCGCGAAGGTCGCCCCCGATGACGGCTCCTCGCCACAGTTTTCCGTATGTGTTGAAGCGGAAGTCGGTAGTGGTGTATGCGTAGCCGCTGCTCAGGAACTTCGGGTGGAACAGCTGTTTCAGGTTTATATAGACGCCGCGCGTGGGGCGTGTCATGATGTCGCGTGTGTCGTATGCGAACGAAAAGCCTACGCCAATGTTCCATACGTGCCTGTCTTGTCCGGCCAACAGCTTGGGCCGGTCAATCTCAATGATGTCGGCGAAGTCGTATGTCAGTGACGGGCCGATGAACACGTTGTGCGCCACTTGCCACAGGAAGTCGGCCTTCGCGCCTATTTTCCATCGTTTCATCGTGCCCTCGTTGTCATCGTTGTTGGCCATTTCGTAGCCTATTCCCCAAAAACTTTCCTTGAAATAGTTGGCGGACACTTCGTAGTCAATGCGTCCCTTGTCGTATGGGAAGACGTGAGTGCCGAATATGCCGACGGTGTATGAGCTTTTGGTTGTTATGTCTCCGAATATTGATACGTTTGACGGTTGCGAGATGGTATCTCGCCTGTCTTGCCGGTAAAGGCCCATGCCAATGATGCCGAGGCCCAGTCCCGTGTCGCTGCTGAAGTGCGGACCGGGCAGCACGCTGAAGTCGAATTTCTTGTTGCTTTTGTTCTTGTTGGTGTTGTTGAGGTAGTTCAGCACCCAGTTTATCAGTCCTTTTTTCTTTTTAACGGTGTCGGCCGGCGTTCCGTTCTGTACTATTGCGGTGTCCGGTAGTTCGTAAGTTGGCGCGGCGGCCTCTGCCTTGACGGTGCAAAGCATCAGCAAGGCGGCGAGTAGCAGTCGTGTCATTGTGTGCAGTCTTGTTGTTCTCAATATACTAATCTGATGTTGTCAACCCACAGGGTGTTGCCCGGCGAGCCGATGTATGCTCCGCCGTGGCTCGACGAGAATTGCAGCATGAGGTGTGTCGGGGTCTCGTTCGCCGATGCCCATCCCGTCTCTTTTACCGGTACGCTCTTGCCTTTGCTGTTGCGTGCGTAGTCGGTCGAGCGCAGCCCCATTGTCGCGGCGTTGTAGTGGGGGTTGTTGCGTATGTCTCCGTAGAGTATCTCGTATGTAGCCCCGTTCACCCATCCGTTGGTGCTCTTGCCGTATCTTACCACCATTGTGCCGACGCGCTTGGCGGTGATGTTGCCCTGGGCGTCTTCGGTGCGCTTCTGGAGGTAGAGCATGCACACGGCGTAGTCGCGTCCGGAAACGGTCTTCCCGCTGCTGAAACCGTTTTGCTTAACCCTGTTGGCCGTGCCTGCGGCCTTGAACTGGTAGTCGAATTTCAGGGCTTTCGGCTTCTTGGTGAAGCGTATTCCGTTGTTCATGGCCTTCGGGCCGTCCTTTGTCCCGGTGATGGGTTCTTTCATGTCGCCGAGGAAGAGCGAGCCTGCGGCCAGCACTTTCATGTTCATCAGGCCGAGCACGCGTACCTTCTCGATGTGCGTTTCAAGCTTGGCGCAGTAGCCCGAGCCGTGCCTGTCGCGGTACACGGAGTTGTTGGTCTTGACTACGCCCATCACCTTCGCCATCACGTTCGACGTGCCCCATGGCGAGCCTCCGCCGTTGGTGTAGGGCGTGTTGCCCGTGATTGTGCGGTTGGGGCCTACTTCGTACAGTGTCTTCGTGTCGCCGCCTATTACGCCGGACTCCTTTATTTTCCTGATTGTCCAGCTGTTCATATTCCCGTAAGGCAGGTATTCTTCCTTGTCGGCAGCCGTGGCGTCCGCCGTTGCGAGGCATGTGGCGAGCGCCAACATGATTTTACAACAATGTTTCATTACGGTTATGATAATGGTAAAATACAGGTACAAAGGTATGGAAACTTTTTATATTAAAATAGTTTTTCACTCCTTTTTTTGTGTAAAAAAGTTAAGTCGGACACTTTTACTGACAAAAGTGACAATATTGTCTTTGCCTGACGGTTTTTTAAAAGGCCGTCTTTTAGCCTGCAAAAGACGGCATATTGCAATGCAAAAGGCCACCTTTTAGCGTCTAAAAGGTGGCCTTTTGGAAACCGTCTGTTTGCCGGTGTCCTGGCGGTTGATGTGATGTGAGGCTGCTTTGTGGCGTAAGCCGTTGCCTGTCAGGCGGTTGCCTACGCTTCTTTCTGCCTTGTGCCCATGCGCGCCTCGACAACGTTGATTACATAGTCGCCCAGCTTCTCGCATTCCGATACGATGTCCATGTACATCGTTCCTATGGCGTAGGTGTATTCGTGGGCGTTCACGTCGTTGATGTTCTGGCTGCGCAGCTGGTTGCGGTAGTTGTTTATCTCGTTCTCGATGTTGAACGAGCGGTTGGCGTCGAGCTTGTCCTTGCGGCCCGCGAGCATCACGTTCATCTGCGTGAGGCTGTCGTCCGTCAGCTCGAACATCTGGTGCAGGTGCTCGTACTGGCGCTCGGTGAAGTCCTCCTTGCCCCTCGCCTTGCGGTTTATAGTGCGCGCTATGTTGTAGCAGCTGTCGCCGATGCTCTCTATTTCGGATATTTCGCGCAGCATGGCACGTATCTTGGCCTTGGTCTCGTCGCTAAGGTGCGCGTCGCTGATGCGGTCGAGATACTTGGCTATTTCTATCTCCATGTTGTCGCTGATGCCCTCGTATTTCTCGATGCGGCTGAACAGTTTGTTGAAGTCGGCGTCGTTTTTCGTTCCCAACAGCTCGCGCACGAAGCCGAACATCCTCTGCGTCCTCTCGGCGTACAGCTGTATTTCCTTCTGCGCCTCGAGCACAGACAGCTCCGGAGTCTTCATTATCGTGTCGCCGCCGATGTAGCGCAGGCGGAACTCGTCCTCGCTGTCCTTCGTCTTGGGCTTGATGAGCCAGCACACGGTTTTCTCAATCTGGGGTATGAACCAAACCAATATCGTGGTGTTGCAGATGTTGAACGCCGTGTGGAACGCCGCCAGCACAACTGCCAGGCGCGCCGGGTCGAGCGTGTCGGTCATCGGGTCGTAGTTGACGAAAGAGCACACCGTGTTGACGAAAGGATAGAACACGCACAGCACCCAGATTACTCCGAACACGTTGAACACCAGGTGGGCCAGCGCAGCCCGCCGTGCCTGGGTGTTCGCCCCGAGTGCGGCAAGGTTGGCGGTGGCCGTAGTTCCGATGTTCTCTCCCATCACGAGGGCTATTCCGAGATACAGAGGCAGCACGCCGCTCGAGCATAGCATCATCGTGATGGCCATCAGCGCGGCCGACGATTGCAGGATGCACGTCAGCAGGGTGCCGATGAGCAGGAACACTATTATGGTGGCGTAGCTGCCCGTGTCGAACGTGCTGAAGAAGTGGATTAGCTGCTTGTTGTGCCCCAGGTCCATCTCGTTGCCCGTCTGGCTCAGCAGTGCGAGCGAGAAAAACATGAACGCTATGCCGAAAAGGAAGTCGCCTATGTAGCGGTGGCGGCGCGTGTAGATGAGCAGGATGCCGGCGATGAACGCGGGGAACACCGCGTCCATGAAATTAAACGAAAAGCCCAGGCTCATTATCCATGCGGTAAGGGTGGTGCCGATGTTGGCTCCCATGATGACGGATATGGCTTGGGCGAGTGTAAGAAGTCCGGCGTTGACGAACGAGACGGTCATCACCGTTGTGGCCGACGACGACTGCACGGCGGCCGTTACGAACATTCCGGTGAATATACCGGTAAACCTGTTTTTTGTCATTGTGCCTAAGATGTGGCGCAACTGCGAACCGGCCATCTTCTGCAAGGCTTCGCTCATGACCTTCATTCCATAAATGAGGAGGGCCAATGATCCGATAATCTTAAAAAAAATCCAAATCGACATATTTTAATTTAATTTGTTGTCGAACGTTGTGCGGTGTCGGGAAAACGGCGTATCTTTACCAACGTATAACCTAAAACCGCTATGGATATGAAACAAGTAATACAAATCCGTTGCAAAAATAATCAAAAAACTTTAAATGTCCCAATAGGGAGCACTCTTTCTGAGGTTTTCCGTGAATTAAACCTTAAGATGGACTACGGCCCCATCAGCGTGAAAGTAAACAACAAGGTGGAGGGACTTCACTACAGGGTATATCATAACAAGGATGTGGAATATCTTGACATCAGGTCGTCGTCGGGCGTCAGAGCTTATACAAGGACGCTCTTCTTCGTGCTGTGCAAGGCCGTACACGACCTGTGGCCCGGAGCCGACGTGGTGATTGACATCCCCGTGTCGAACGGTTATTACTGCAACATCAACATAGGGCGGCCCGTCACTCACTTTGACGCCGACGCCGTAAGGCGGCGCATGCAGGAGATAATCGACGCGGCCTTGCCCATCTGCCGGCACGAAAGTACTACCGAAGAGGTTATCAGGATGTTCTCCGACATGGGCATGGAGTCGAAGGCCAAGCTGCTCAAGAGCGTCGGACGGCTCTATACAACGTACTATGAAATAGACGGATACAAGGACTATTACTATGGCACCTTGCTCACAAACACGCGCCAGCTCTACCTGTTCGGCCTCGAAAAATACTATGACGGCATGCTGCTGCGCACCCCTTCGCGCGACGACCCGTCGCGTCTGGGCGAGCTGGTAAGGCAGGACAAGATGTTCGACATCTTCCAGGAGCACCACCGTTGGCAGCATATCCTCGGCGTGTCAACCGTCGGCGACTTCAACGAGGCCGTGCAGCAGGGCCGCTCCACCGACCTTATCAACGTTTCGGAGGCGCTCCAGGAGAAGAAGATATCCCAGATAGCCGACATGATTTCGACCCGTCGCGGCGTGCGCATGGTGCTTATTTCAGGTCCGTCGTCAAGCGGAAAGACCACCTTCTGCAAGCGTCTTTCCATACAGTTGCTTACCTGCGGCGTGAAGCCAGTGCCTGTTTCACTCGACGATTACTTCGTGAACCGCGAGGAAACGCCCAAGGACGACAACGGCGAATACGACTACGAGAGCCTTTACGCGCTTGACATCGGACTGCTGAACCGACAGCTCAACGCCCTGTTTGCAGGCGAGGAGGTGGAGCTGCCGCGGTATAACTTCCAGTCGGGGCGCAGCGAAAAGAGCGGCCGCAAGCTACGGCTGGCCGACGACGAGGTGCTTGTTGTAGAGGGAATACACGCCCTCAACCCCGAGCTTACCGCCCAAATACCAGAAGAACAGAAGTTCCGCGTCTACGCATCTGCCCTTACAACCATACTGCTTGACGCCCACAACTACATACCTACGACGGACAACCGGCTGCTGCGCCGCATCATCCGCGACTACAAGTACCGTGGAGTTAGCGCGCAGGAAACCATCCACCGCTGGCCGAGCGTGCGCGCCGGAGAGAACAAGTGGATATTCCCTTATCAGGAGAATGCCGACGTTATGTTCAACACCGCCCTGCTTTTCGAGCTTGCGGTGATAAAAAGCCAGGCCGAGCCGCTGCTCGAACTCGTGCCCGAAAACGCCGACGAGTACGCCGAGGCGTACCGCCTGTTGAAGTTCCTGAAGTACATTTCGCCCATTCCCAACCGCCAGCTGCCGCCCACTTCGCTGCTGCGCGAGTTTCTCGGGGGCAGCTCCTTCAAGTACTGACGCGGCTTAAATCCTTGTTTTTTAATTGGGAATTGAGGGTCGGGAACTGAAAGTCTCAATTTAAAACACGGCAAATCGCAACGCAAAAGGCCGTCTTTTACCAAGCGAAAGGGCACCTTTCGCCGGGCGAAAGGTGGCCTTTTGCATGGCGGTTGTTTTATGTCCTGATAATGAGGGGATTAGGAATGAATGGAGAACGGTGAAGATGTGCCGGATTGTTCACTCTTAGTTCTTCGTTCTTCACTCTTATCTCCTCAGCCAAGTCTCTGGGTTCAGCTTTGCCGTGCCGTGCCTTAGCTGGAACTGGAGTATGTTTTCCGGGCCGAGAGAGCCTATGGCCTGGCTGGTGCTTACCTTCTGTCCGCGGTGTACGCTGACGCTGCCGAGGTTGCAGTACACGGAGATGTAGTTGCCGTGGCGCACCATTACGATGATGCTTCCGTCGAAGTTGAACACGGCGCTTACCTCGCCGTTGAACACCGCGCGTACCGTAGCGCCGGGCTGTCCCTTGATGTTGATGCCCTTGTTGTCGAGCCTTACGTTGCGCAGTCCGGGCACGTTGTACTGTCCGAAGTGGCTCACTATGCTGCACTGCCCGGCAAGAGGCATGGGCAACCGTCCGCGGTTGCGCTCGAAGCTGCCGCTCAGCTTGCGGTCGTTGCTGTCCATTTCCGATGCGGCCGCGGCTTTCTTGCGTGCCCGCTCCACTTCGCGCTCGCCGCGTTCCTTGTCTACACGTGCCTTGCGTTCTGCCGCAATGCGGTCGGCTTCAGCCTCGCGTGCCTTGCGGTCGGCCTTCTCGCGTGCCGCTTCGTCTTTCTTTGCGGCCTCCCGGGCCTCGGCTTTCAGCTTCTCTTCACGTTCCCGGGCCTCGGCTATGCGGCGCGCGTTCTCGCGCTCGCGGGCTTCGGTCTCTGCCTTCTTGCGTGCCAGTTCGGCGGCTTTCCGCTTGGCTTCGGCCTCTGCCTGTGCCTTGCGTCTTGCCTCGGCTTCGGCTCTTGCCTTGGCTTTGGCTATCTCTTCGGCTACGAGGCGGTCAATCCTGGCGTTCAGCTCGGCGTCTTTCTTGCGCTGTTCGTCTATTATCCGTTGTATTGTTTTCTGCTGGCGTTGCAGCGTGTTCACCATCTTTTTCTGCTCGTCCTGCTTGCCTTGCAGTGCCTCGTGCTCGCGTTTGTCCTTGTCCAAGAGGGTGTTCTTATGCAGTCGCACACGTTCAAGTTCTTTCCGCTTTTCCTCTATCTGCTGCTGTTTAGCCTTCACCATTTCGCCCTGCGACCGCTGGAAGGCGGCGTATTCGCGCACGAAGCGCAAGCGGCGGTACATCTGTGCGAAGTTCTTTGCGCTGAAGATGAACATCAGCTTGTCCTGCACCGTGCGCCGCGCGGCGAGGTAACGCATTGATTTCACATACTTCGCCTTGCGCTCGTCGAGCTGTTTCTCAAGCGTGGCGAGCTGGCTTTCAAGCATCTTTATGTTGCCGTCGATGTGTGTTATCTCGTTTTGTATGGTGTCGATTGACTTCTTGTGGCGGTCAATTTCCGTGCCGATGGCAACCAGGTCGCCGAGGCGCTTCTTCACGTCGGCCTTGTTTGCGCGCAGCAGTCGTTCCTGCTCCTTTATCTTGCGCTGCACTCCGGCACGCTGGTTGCGCAGCCCCTTGATGGAGTTGCTTTGGTATTTGGCGGTTTTCTTTTTCTTTGTCGAGGTGCTTTTCTTTGTCACACGGGTTGTCTTGGCCTTTTTCCGCGTTGTCTGTTTCTTGTTTTGTGCGGAGAAGGGGAAGGCTATCGCGAGTGCGAAAAACAAAATGAGAAGTCGTTTCATTTACATTTTCAAAAGTCGGTTCATGACATCCTGCACGCTGACCTGCTTGTATTTGCCTGATATTGAGGTGAATGTGTCCCAGTCGCCGTCCGTGTCGATGTCGTTGATTGATATGTTCACGCTCATCGGGTTGCCGCCTTTCACCGCGTCGCTTTTCATAAGCAGCGTGATGTCCGTTGGGAACTGCTTGCGCCCTACGGCTTTGAACGAGCCGTAGTTGCAGGTCACGGTGGTCTTGCCCGTTGACGTTCCGCTGTATGTTACGTCAACGGAGCGAAGCCTGCCTGTAGCCTTGTCGGCGTTCCAACGGTAGTCCATGCTGCCTCGTTGCAGCGAGATGAAGGCCTTGGCAGCGGCCTCGCTGAACGTGACTGAGAACTTTTTAAGCGTTGAATCGGTTATTTTCTGCTCGCCGGGAACGAAAAGCTGGTTCCAGAAGAGAGCTTGCAGGGCGTAGAAGTCAAGTCCGTTTTTCCGTAAGAAGTCAACGTCGGAGTAGCTGGCCTTGACATATTCCTTGTTCATACGGTCCATAAGGAGGACATAGTCCTTGGTAAATTCAAGCCTGCCGACCTCCATCAGGCCGAGCGGCGTAAGCTGGATGCGTATCACTTCGTCCTTTTTCATCCGCAAAGAGCCGCTTACCGACAGGTCTTTACGTCCGGTGTTGATGGTGAACTTGATTTTTGAAGCGATGCTTTGGGTGTAGACTTCATTGTCATAAACCATGCGCATGAAGTCCATTTTCTCGTTTTCTGTCGGAACGATAGTGCTTGCCGTGCCGCCGTCGGGCCGCTTTGTGTCGACCAAAGCCTTCTTTGTGCCGCATGAAACCATGACGGCCGACATTGCAATAAGCATTATCCAGTATGGCAGTCTGCCTTTATTCTTCCACATATTTCTTTAGTTTTATTTTTCGTCTGATGGCCTTGTCGTTATCCGAACCGGCTTCCAAAGCCTGCTGCCAGAACTTTATTGCGCCATCGATGTCGCCGTTCACGGCGTGGATGTCGCCCGCATGTTCTGTTATTACCGCGCTTTTCGTCGTGTCGTTGTCCACTGCCATGTTGATGTATTGCATGGCTTCGGCGTATTTCTTGCGCTTGAACAGTATCCATGCGTAGGTGTCAAGGAAGGTGGGATTGTCCGGTTCGGCCTGCACCGTGCGGTAACTCATCTGCTCGGCCTTGGCCAGTTCGCGGTTATCTTCAGACAGGTAGTAGGCGTAGTTGTTGAGGCATCCGTAGTTGTCGTCCTTCCATTGCAGGCAAGAGTCGTAAGCGGCGTAAGCCTCTTCGTCAAGTTTCTTGTCGTGGAGGATGTCTCCCATGATGGCGTAAAAGTCTGAAACGAGGTCTTTGTTGCTCTGTTGGTTAATCTGGCTTACGCCCCGTCGCAGCGCTTCGAGCGCGCTGTCATCGTCGTCTTTCTGTACGTAGGCCAGTCCGAGGAAGTAATAAAACGCCATTTCTTCGGGGTTATAGTCGATTGCCTGGCGTGAAAGCTCGGCCACGCGGTCGAAGTCTTGCTCGTTCCATTCAGCCTGGATAAGCTGCAGCCGGGCGCCTGCGTTGTCGGGAGAGATGGCGAGCACCGTTTCAAGAACTTTCGAGATGGAGTCTTGCGGCATGTTTTTCAGCGTCATGTATGCGGCGTAAAGCTCCGCCATGTCTGACGTTTCCTGCGGCTCGGCAAGTATTTTCCTGAACAGGTTGAGCACCTTCGTGCTGTCGCCTCCCTGCTGTTCGCTTTCCGAAACGGCCTGCCTTATCAGCACAATCTTGCTGTCCTTGGGCGTTTTCGGGTTTAACAGCAGCGCCTCTTGCAGCGAGTCGGCCTTCAGGCCAAGCCCGGTGGTCCTGTAATAGTCAATCAGCGACATCCGTGCGTCGGTGTTTCCCGGCTCGGCTTTCAGCACTTCTTCGTACTGTTTGTATGCTTCGTCGGCCTTTCCGTTCTGCAACAGCCAGTTGCCCATCATCACACGGTAGTTCATGTCGTTGGGATATTTGGCCGCCATCGACTTCAGTTCGTTGAACTCTTCCTGCTTCTTGCCTTGCAGGGAATAAACCCTCATCTTGGCGAGGGTGAGGTCTTCGTTCGCGCCTTCAAGCGTTTCCATGCGCTGGAGCACGTCGAGCATCTTGTCGTAGTCCTTCTGCCGCCCGTAGAGTTGAGCCAGGATGTCGAGCACGTCGGAGCGTTCAGGACTGTTTTTTGCCAGCTTCTCGTATGCCTTTGTGGCTTCTTCGAGGTTGTTCATGCTGAAATATCCGGCTCCAAGGCGTTCCAGATAGGCGTTGTTGCCCGGGCTGAGCTCTGACGCTTTCTTAACATCGGCCACTGCGGTGGAGTCGTTTTTCAGTATTCCGTCATAGAAAGAGAGCATGAAGTAAGCTTCTGCGGCGTTTGGATTGATTTCGAGACAGTGTCTTAGCAGGTCGTAGGCGGCGTCGAAGTTGCCGCTTGACTGCTGCTTTATTGCCTCGAAATAATAGATTTTGAAGCGCAGGCTGTCGTTGTGGCTGATGGCAGGCAGGTTGCCGGCGGTGGTTTCCGCCTGTGCCACGGCCTCTTCTACATGCCGTGTTCCGCCGCAACTTGCGGCGAGCAATGCCGCCGACAGGCAAATCAGCAGGTGCAAAATGTTCCTTGTCATGTATGTTCCTTTGTAAAGGGCAGTTGCTTATTTCACTCCGGTATGTCCGTAACCGCCGGCTCCGCGCTCCGTGTCGTCAAGGCGGTCGGCCTCTTCGAACACTGCTGTTTCGTGCCGCGCGATAACCATCTGGGCTATGCGCTCGCCGTCGTTCACGGTGAACTCCTCGCCCGAAAGGTTCACCAGGAGCACCATTACCTCGCCGCGGTAGTCGGAGTCTATTGTCCCCGGCGAGTTGAGCACGGTCAGGCCGTGCTTCAGTGCGAGGCCGCTGCGCGGACGGACCTGCGCCTCATAGCCCTCGGGCAGTGCCATGTAAAGCCCCGTGGGGATGAGCTTCCGCTCCATCGGGCGCAGCGTTACTGGCGCGTCGATGTTGGCTCTGAGGTCCATGCCGGCGCTTTGCGGCGTGGCGTATGCAGGCAAGGGCTGGTGTCCCTTGTTGATGATTTTCACTTTAACCATGGTGCTTGTTATATTATTATTAAGGTGCAAAAGTAACGAATAATATTCACATAAAGGCTGTTTTGCCATTAAAAAGAAAGAATTTAGCCATTTTTAGATTACTTTTGCGGCGTAAATCAATTCACAATTCATAATCCATAATTCATAATTGGGCTGCGTGTTTCATGGCGCATTGTGCCCTTTCATCCTAATTTGGGTTATGGATTGAGAATTGATGCGCGACTTAATTATGGATTATTCATTGTGAATTATGAATTGAAAACATGATGATTTGGGAAAAACTTATATCCGACAAGCGGCTCGGACAGGAGCACCGGCACACGATGCGCCACGACGACCGCTCCGAGTTCAAGCGCGATTATGACCGGCTTATCTTCTCCGCGCCCTTCCGTAGGATGCAGAACAAGACCCAGGTGTTCCCCTTGCCGGGCAGCATATTCGTTCACAACCGCCTTACCCACAGTCTTGAGGTTGCCAGCGTGGGCATGTCGTTGGGCAGCGACGTGGCTCACGCTGTGATGAAAACGCGCCCGGAGCTGGCCCGGACGCTGTTTCCGCAGATAGGAACGGTGGTGAGCACGGCCTGCCTGGCTCACGACATGGGCAATCCTCCGTTCGGACATTCGGGCGAAAAGGCCATACAGACGTTCTTCACCGAGGGCGCCGGCAAGGCGTTGAAAGACAAGGTAAGCCCCGGCTTCTGGGCGGACATCACCCACTTTGAGGGCAACGCCAACGCGTTCCGCCTGCTTGCGCACCGCTTCAAGGGTCGGCGCGACGGCGGCTTCGTGATGACCTACACCACGCTTGCATCCATAGTGAAGTATCCTTTCGCGTCAACCATTGCCGAACGGGGGCACGGAAAGTTCGGATTTTTCATGCCGGAGAGCGGTATTTACGAACGGATTGCCGATGAATTGGGCATAATCCGCAAGTCGGCCGACGGCATGCCGATAGAATATGCACGCCATCCGCTCGTGTATCTGGTCGAGGCCGCCGACGATATCTGTTACGAAATAATGGACATCGAGGACGCCCACAAGCTGAAGATAGTGACTTACGATGAGACTGAACGCCTTTTCCTTGGTTTCTTCGATGAAAAGGCGCAAAACAGCATAAGGCAAAGGATAAAGGACGAGGGCATCACCGACGAGAACGAGCGCGTGGTTTACATGCGCGCCTGTGCAATAGGCGCGCTCGAAAGGGCGTGCGTCGACGCCTTTATCCGCCATGAGGAAGACATCATGAACGGCACGATGAGGGGATGCCTGGTCGACAACATCGAGCCGAGGCTTGCCGAAGCGTACCGGGAATGCGCCATTTTATCGAAGGAGAAAATTTACAAAAGCAAGCCTGTGCTTGACGTAGAGCTTAGCGGTTACAAGATTATGGCGACGCTGATGGAGGCAATGGTCGACGCGGTGTCGAACCCGTCGCGCTTCTACTCGCGCCAGCTTATCAGCCGCGTGAGCAGCCAGTACGACATCAACGCCGACGACCTGGAGACGCGCCTCATGGCAGTCATCGACTATATCAGCGGCATGACCGACGTGTATGCACTCGACGTGTACCAGAAAATCAACGGCATCAGCCTGCCGATAGTGTGATGCGGAAGGCTCGGTCCGCACCGTTTTGCACCTCGGCTACAACCGCTTGACAGCAAGAGGGTTATATGCAGTGCTGTGAAAGGTGGCCTTTTGGAATACAAAAGGCCACCTTTTGCGTTGTAATATGCCGCCTTTCGCAAGCTAAAAGACGGCATATTGGAAACTCGTTGATAATCAGATGGTTGCAAACCGGTGTGGAGACGGTGTCAGCCGAACAGCTCTTTGAGCACCGGAAGCGACTTGAGCGCCGGGAAGTCGGGCACGTGCAGCTGATAATACCTTAATATAATATCGGCCATCCGGCCGCGTTCCGCACGCGACATTTTGTACAGGTGCATCGTGGGATAGCTCATCCTTAGCAGCAGCTTTATCTTCTCCGACTCTTCGGGAGGCAGGCAGTCGGCGTGCGCCGGGACATCCGTGCGGAAGCAGCTGGCGCGCAGGTCGAAGCGGCAACCTGGCGTATAGCCGTCAAGGTTGGGGTAGAAGCCGAGGAACAAGGCCAGCCGCATCATGAAGACAAGGTGGAAGTTGGCGAAGCTCCCGGCGCATCCGTCAAGCCAGCGGATGCTGTTCTCCACGTAGGCGAACAGCGTGTCGTCGGCAGTCTCGCCGCGCGTGGCGCAGCGCAGGAACTCCGCCGTGAACATGGTTATCGCTAATTTTGACGGGCTGAAGGGTATCGACGTGAACGGAACGGCCACGCGCGCCTCCTTGAGCGGTTGCAGGCGGGCCTTCTGCCTTACGTCGATTACGGCCTCGATGATGAAAAGCGGTTGGAAATATTGTTTCTTCAGCTTGGCTTTCGGGCTTTTTGAAAGCGTGGCGATGCACGGCATCCGGCCGTGGGTGGCGGTCAGAAGTTCGATGACGGCCTTCGTTTCGCCGTACCTGAAGGAGTGAAGCACTATGGCTTTTGTTTTTACCAGCATTGCGACAATAAAGGTGTAAGGATGGCAAAAATAATCATTTTTCAGCTATAAAGTGGAAAATTATCGGAAAAAGTTTGGCTGTTTGAAATAAAACATCTACCTTTGCACCGCAAAAATGGCGACAATGGTCCCTTCGTCTATCGGTTAGGACGAGAGATTTTCATTCTCTAAAGAGGAGTTCGACTCTCCTAGGGACTACAATAAAAACAATAAAGGAAAAGGAATAAAGCAAAGATGGCAAATCACAAATCATCAGTTAAGAGAATCCGTCAGGACAAGAAGCGTACATTGCACAATAAATATTATGCAAAGACAATGCGCAACGCAGTGCGTAAGTTGCGCGCCATTACAGATAAGGAAGAGGCTTTGAAGCTCTATCCGAGCGTGCAGAGGATGCTTGACAGGCTGGCCAAGACCAACATCATCCACAGGAACAAGGCAGCCAACCTGAAATCAAGCTTGTCTTGCTACATCAACAAGCTGGGATAAAGTAAATTATAAATAAGAGACAACAATCTACAGGCCGCAACGTCCATGACGGATGTTTGCGGCCTGTTCTTGTATTCATGCGGCTGTTCCCGGTGTGCCGTCGTGCCGCAGCCGGGGCGTGCCGTCAGTGCAGTCTGCGATTTTTTACGCTGAATGTAGGCGATTTTCTTGTATGTAAGGCGGAATTTTATTACCTTTGCTTTGTTTGGTTATCATTGATAAGTCCATGAAATACATTCTCAAAGGGTCCCGTGCGCGGCAGTGGTTGTTGTCCGTGCTGTTTCTTTTTGCCGTCATGCCCGTGTCGTTCGCCGCCGGTGACACAGCCGCCTTGCTCGACACGCTTGACAATGTGTTGCGCAACAGCCGCCAGTATGTAGACGTGCGCCGTGCGGTGATATCCAAACTGAAGGCAAGCCTGGCGTCTGCGGCCGACGACGAGGAGCGCTACAGGCTGACAAGCCGCCTGCGCGAGGAGTACAGGTCGTTCGACATCGACTCAGCATTGTACTATGCTAACGAGAAGATGGCCGTCGCCAGGCGCATCGGCAACGGCTCGTACATCAACGACGCGCGTATGAACATAGCCGAGATGAACGGGGTTTACGGTATGTACAAGGAGGCTTTGGACTATATCGACAGGGTGGACAAGAGCGTGCTTGACGTTTATCAGATAGAGTATTATTACCATGTCTACCGCAACATATACGGACTCATGGCCGACAATTGCGGCAACGCCGGCATGAAGAAGCATTATCAGGAACAGACTGACAAGTACCGCGACTCCATTCTGTTTGTAAACACTCCGGAGTCGTTCAATTACCTGATTGTGAAAGCCGACAAGGACAATGTCCACGGGCGGTACGGCGATGCGGTAAAGGCTCTGAACGAGGCTTATTCAAAGTTCGGAAACATACATGACAAGGCCCTGATTGATTATTCGCTTGCCATGTCATATGCCGGGATGGGCGACATGGAGAACTCCAGGCGGCATCTTGTACTGTCGGCAATCAATGACATCAGGTCGGGAATACGCGAGTACACGTCGCTCCGAATGCTTGCCACGCAGCTCTACAACGACGGCGACGTTGACCGCGCCTATGCCTATATGACACGTTGTATGGACGATGCCGTGGCCTGCAACTCGCTCTGGCGCATTTATGAAGTGCAGAAGTCGTTTCCCATAATCAATAAGGCGTACCACCAGAAGCTGGCCCGTCAGCGCAAGGTTATTTTCTGTTCGCTTGTGTTCATCATACTGCTTACGCTGTTCCTTGCCGCCGCCGTAGTTGTGATAAAGAAACAGAAGGACAAGGTTTCGGTTGCGCGCAGGCTTGCGCAGGAGGCCAATGTGAGGCTGAAAGAGCTTAACCGGGAGCTTAGCGAGAGCTCGCACATAAAGGAAGAGTACATCGCCCACTACATTGACCAGTGCTCGCTGTACATCGACAAGATGGACAAATACCGCAAACACCTGCAAAAGGTGGCGCAGAAAGGCGGCGCAAAGGAGCTTTTCGACGAAATACGTTCAAAGTCGTTCATCGACAATGAGCTGAAGGATTTTTACGCCCACTTCGACGATTCGTTCCTAAAGCTGTTCCCGAACTTCGTCGACGACTTCAACAGCCTGCTCGTGCCGGAGCAGCGGATAAGGCTTAAGCCGGGCGAGAAGCTCAACACCGAGCTGCGCATCTTTGCGCTGGTGCGCCTCGGGATAAGCAGCAGTACGAAGATAGCGAGCTTCCTTCGCTATTCGGTAACTACCATTTACAATTACAGGGTGAAGCTGCGCAACGCCGCGGCAGGCGACCGCGACAAGTTCGACGACGACGTAATGATGATTGGCAGGTGCGAGGACGGCGACTGACGGCGGTCACGTAAAGGCATTGTTTGTGGCGTTAAAGTGTGTATTTTTTATTGTAAAATGTGTCGGGTAGGGTGTTAATGCACCCTACTTTTTTGTTTTTAAGTGATTGGCCTAACTCCTTGGCAATCATTGTCTTATATCTTTTGAGCGGGGTTCTGCGGCTACTTTTTCACTGAAATTCAGGTAATACGTTTGCATTATTGGCTAATTTTGCAGCGTGGGTCAGGTCCGCATGAAAACGTTACCATATGTTGCGTATGCGACGCAGCCAGAGACTATAACCATAAACAATAAATACAGTGATATGAAAACAGATTGCCTTAAACGATTGAAGACGCTGATGGCGTGCCTTGCGATGGCTTCGTTGGCGGCCAATGCCGACACAGTGAAGTCTCCCGACGGCAATATCGGCGTGGAATTCAAGGTTGACAACGGAGTTCCTGTTTACAATGTGTCTTACAAGGGACGTCCTGTCGTTAATGACAGCAGGATGGGTCTTGAGCTGAAGGACGGCAAGCACCTTACAGGAGGGTTTGTGCTCGACGGCACGGAAACGTCTACTTTCGACGAGACCTGGCGTCCGGTATGGGGCGAGGTCAAGGAAATACGCAACCATTATAATGAATATGTGGCGCGGTTGAGCCAGCCGTCAACCGGACGGTTGATGAACATCAGGTTCCGCGTGTACGACGACGGAGTGGGCTTCCGTTACGAGTTCCCCCAGCAGAAGAACCTTGTCTACTTCACGATAAAGGAAGAATGCACGCAGTTTGCCATGACCGGAGACCATACGGCGTGGTGGATTCCGGGCGACTATGACACCCAGGAGTATGACTATACGGAGTCGAAGCTGTCGGAAATACGCTCGCTGCACGACGCTGCCGTGACCGACAACGCATCGCAGACGCAGTTCTCGAAGACCGGCGTGCAGACTTCGTTGCAGATGAAGACAGCCGACGGCCTGTACATCAACATCCACGAGGCCGCCCTGGTGGACTATTCGTGCATGCACCTCAACCTCGACGACAAGACGATGGTGTTCCAGTCGTGGCTCACCCCCGATGCAGTTGGCGACAAAGGCAGCATGCAGACGCCCTGCAAGTCGCCCTGGCGAACCATCGAAGTGTCTGACGACGCGCGCCGGATACTCGCCTCCAAGCTGACGCTCAACCTCAACGAGCCGTGCAAATTAGAAGATACGTCATGGATACATCCCGTGAAATACATGGGCGTATGGTGGGAGATGATAACCGGAAAAAGCTCATGGAGCTATACGAACGAGCTGCCTTCGGTGAAGCTCGACAGCATAGACTACGCCAAGATGAAGCCCAACGGCACGCACGGGGCGAACAACGACAATGTGAAACGCTACATCGACTTCGCCGCAAAGCACGGTTTCGACCAGCTGCTGGTGGAAGGCTGGAACGTGGGATGGGAAGACTGGTTCGGCCATCAGAAAGACTATGTGTTCGATTTCGTAACCCCTTATCCCGACTTCGACATAAAGATGCTCAACGACTACGCCCACTCGAAGGGCATGAAGCTCATGATGCACCACGAGACTTCAGGCTCGACGCGCAACTACGAGCGCCACATGGAGGCGTCATACACGCTGATGAACAAGTACGGTTACGACGCCGTGAAGAGCGGATACGTAGGCGACATGCTGCCGAAGGGCGAGCACCACTACGGCCAGTGGATGAACAACCACTACCTGTACGCGGTGAAGGAAGCCGCCAAGCACCACATCATGGTTAACGGACACGAGGCGGTGCGCCCCACCGGGCTGTGCCGCACATACCCGAACCTTGTCGGCAACGAGTCGGCACGCGGCACGGAGTATCAGGCTTTCGGCGGAACGAAGACGATGCACGTCACCGTGCTGCCTTTCACACGCCTGAAGGGAGGCCCCATGGACTATACGCCGGGCATCTTCGAGATGGACATCGAGAAGATAAACCCCGACAACCATTCGCACTGCAACTCGACAATAGCCAACCAGCTGGCCCTCTACTGCACGATGTACAGCCCCATACAGATGGCGGCCGACCTGCCGGAGAACTACGAGAAGCACATGGACGCCTTCCAGTTCATCAAGGACGTGGCCGTTGACTGGGACGACTCGCGCTATCTCGAGGCAGAGCCGGGCTACTATGTCACCGTGGCGCGCAAGGCCAAAGGCACCGGCAACTGGTTCGTAGGCTGCGTGGCCGGGCAGAAGGAGCACACGTCGAAGCTGTCGCTTGACTTCCTCGACAAGGGCAAGAAGTACATAGCCACGATATATGCAGACGGCAAGGACGCCGACTATAAGACCAATCCGGCATCGTACACCATAACAAAGGGCATCGTAACGTCGAAGACCAAGCTGACGCTCCGCGCCGTGGAAGGCGGCGGATACGCCATAAGCCTGTTCGAGGTGAAGGACAACGCCGAGACCAAAGGGCTGAAGAAATTAAGCGTAAAGTGAAAATTCAGGGGTGAAAAGCTCTGTTGTCTTACTGGCGGCGCATACGGCTTATCAGGCCTATTCGGCCTGTCCGACAATCAGTAACCGGCCGGACGTTTTGCGAAAGGCCGCATTTTAGCCTGCGAAAGGCCACCTTTTAGCGTGTAAAAGACCACGTTTTGCAGCCTGAAAGACGGCCTTTTGCAAACCCTCTGACAGCAATGGCTTACGCTGGTGCGAAAGACGAGGAAGGGAAAAAACAGTCCGGCCCGTACTTCCGTGCCTCTCATGCAAACCAAAAAACCTTGAAAACAATACCTTATAAATACCAACCTTAAAACAAGAATGCACATGAAAGGATTTAGCAGAACATTCGCACTGACGCTGCTTGCCGTCCTTGCGGGAGCGTTTTTCCCCTTGCAGGCACTGGCCCAGCAGCTGAAAGTGAGCGGCACCGTGACCGACCAGAACGGCGAGACCGTCATCGGGGCCACCGTGAAAGTAAAAGGCGGAGAAGCCGCAGCCGCTACAATCACCGACATCGACGGCCACTACGCCATCGATGCGCCGTCCGACGGCACGCTCGTGGTGAGCTACATCGGCCTGGCCACGCAGGAAGTGGCAGTAGGCGGACGCCAACAGGTAGACGTGGTGATGCGCGAAGACGACGAGATGCTTGAGGAACTTGTCGTCGTAGGTTACGGCACAATGAAGAAGAAAGACCTTACCGGCTCGGTGGCCTCGCTCGGGAGCAAGGACATCAACAACAACTCGGTAAACAACATCGGCTCGGCCATACAGGGAAAAATCTCCGGCGTGCAGATTGTTGACGCCGGAAAGCCGGGTGACAACGTGAACATCAAGATACGCGGACTCGGCTCCATCAACAACTGCGACCCTCTCGTGGTTATCGACGGAGTGCCTACCGACCTCGGCCTGAACGCCATCAACATGGCCGACGTTGACCGCCTCGACGTGCTCAAGGACGCTTCGGCCACGGCGATATACGGCTCGCGCGGCGCCAACGGCGTGGTGATGATTACCACAAAGCGCGGTGCCGACGGCGAGGGCAAGCTCTCCGTGTCGGCCAATGTTTCCGTGCAGAACGCCGCCAACGTGCCCGACCTGCTCAACGCGTCGCAGTATGCCGCCCTGAGCAACGAGATGATGCTCAACAGCGGACGCACGCCCAACCCCGAGTTTGCCGACCCGTCGGCCCTCGGAAAGGGAACTGACTGGATGGACGAGCTGCTGCGTACCGGCGTGATGCAGAACTATACGGTAAGCTATTCGGGCGGAAACGACAAGTCGCACTACTACATTTCGGGCGGCTTCCTCGACCAGTCGGGCATCGTCCGCAGCGTGAATTACCGCCGCTTCACCTTCCAGGCCAACACCGACGCTCAGGTTACGAAGTGGCTCAAGTTCTCGAACAACCTCACGTTCAGCGCCGACGAGAAAAAATCCGGCTCTTACAGCATAGGCGACGCAATGAAGGCGCTGCCCGTCCAGCCGGTGAAGAACGCCGACGGCACGTGGAGCGGCCCAGAGGGCAACGCCGAGTGGTACGGCAGCATACGCAACCCCATAGGCACGACCGAGGTGAACAGCAACAAGACCAACGGCTACAACTTCCTCGCCAACATAACGGGCGAGATAACGTTTGCCAAGTGGCTCAAGTTCCGCAGCACCTTCGGCTATGACGCCAAGTTCTGGTTCGACGACAACTACACGCCGAAATACGACTGGAAACCGACTCCCGTTGAGGAAAGTTCGCGCTACAAGAGCACCAACAAGTCGTTCACCTACCTGTGGGACAACTATTTCCTCTTCGATTACACCATAGCCGGCGACCACGACATAAGCCTCATGGCCGGCATGTCGGCGCAGTGGAACGACTATGATTACTACAATGCGCAGAAAAACGTGTTCCAGTTTGACAACGTGCACGAGTTCGACAACGGCGAAAAGATGTACTCCATACTCGGCAACATGACCGAGTGGGCGCTTCTCTCGTATATGGCGCGCCTCAATTATTCGTACAAGGACCGCTACCTTCTTACCGCTACGGTGCGCCGCGACGGCTCAAGCAAGTTCGGCCCGAAGCACCGTTGGGGTACGTTCCCTTCAGTTTCGCTCGCCTGGAGAATATCGGAGGAAAAGTGGTTCCCGAAGACCGACTTCATTGACGACCTCAAGATACGCGCCGGTTACGGCGTAACCGGTAGCCAGGCCAGCGTCGGCAGCTACGGCTATCTGGCGCAGTACAACACCGGAAGGTATCCGCTCGGCATAGCTGGAAACAACCAGACGGTGCTCTATGCATCGACACTCGCCAACCCGTACATCCACTGGGAGGAGGTGGCTCAGACCAACTTCGGCATCGACGCGTCGTTCCTTCGTTCGCGCATAGTACTCTCTCTCGATGCGTATATCAAGGAAACGCGCGACATGCTCGTGAAAGCCTCAATCCCGATAACCTCCGGCTTCGAGGACACTTCAACCACATACACCAACGCCGGACGTGTAAGCAACAAGGGTTTCGAGCTTAGTCTGCGCACCGTTAACTTTGAAAAGCCGCTCCGCTGGGAGACAACCGTCACGGCGACGTACAACCGCAACAAGATAAAAGACCTCAACAGCGACGTGCCTTACTACATAAACCAGGTAAACAACTCGTATGTAACCATGCTTGCGGACGGCTATCCCATCAACGTTTTCTACGGATATGTGACCGACGGGATATTCCAGAACCAGCAGGAAATCAACAACCACGCCATACAGACAGGCGCCGAGCCGGGCGACATACGCTTCCGCGACCTGAACAACGACGGCGTTATAAACGACGAAGACCGTACCGTGATAGGCAATCCCAATCCGACATGGCTCTTCTCGATGAACAACTCGCTTTCGTACAAGGGCTTCGAGCTGTCTGTTTACTTGCAGGGCGTGGCCGGAAACAAGATTTTCAACGCCAACAACATTGACAATACGGGCATGTCTGCGGCGTATAACCAGACGACGGACGTGCTCAACCGATGGACCGGCGAGGGCACAAGCAACTCTATGCCGCGTGCGGTCTATGGCGACCCGAACAACAACAACCGCGTGTCTGACCGCTTTGTGGAAGACGGTTCGTACCTGCGCCTGAAGAACATAACGCTTGCATACAACTTCCCCAAGAAGTGGTTGGGCAAGCTCGGGATAGAAGCCATGCGCCTGTCGTTCTCGTGCGAGAACGTGGCTACAATCACTTCGTACTCCGGTTTCGACCCCGAAGTTGACATCAACGGCATCGACCTGTCGCGTTATCCTATTTCAAGGACCTACAGTTTCGGCCTGAACTTTAACTTCTAAAACCATCAATGACAATGAAAACAATAAGAAACATCATATTGGCAGGCTTCGCGGCGGTGGCTGTTTCGTCGTGTTCCGACTTTCTGGATTTGTCTCCACACAATACGCTTGATCCCGAAACGGCCATGACCGACGATATAGCCAAGGCGCTGACGCTTGGCTGTTACCGCACATTGCAGTCTTCAAACATGTATAACCAGCGTATATGGACGCTCGACATCGTGGCCGGAAACAGCGAGGTTGGTGCCGGAGGAGGCACTGACGGAATAGAAACCGTGCAGGCGTCGAACTTCATCACGCAGAGCGACAACGCCATGGCGCTGTATCTTTGGCGCTCTCCGTGGGTGGGCATAGGCCAGTGCAACACCACGATACAGAACCTCCTGAATGCTTCCGGAGTGTCTGATGATGTGCGCAGCCAAAGCCTTGGCGAGGCGTATTTTCTCCGTGCGCATTACTATTACATCCTTGTGCGCCTCTTCGGCGGCGTGCCTTTGCGCCTCGAACCTTTCAACCCGGGCGACAATACGGCCATAGCGCGTGCCACGAAAGAAGAAGTCTATGCTCAAATCATCAAGGATTGCCAGGAAGGCATCGACCGTTTGCCGGCCAAAGCCGACTATTCCGATGACGACAAGGGCCGCGCCTGCCGCGAAGCCGCTATGGCTATGATGGCCGACATATACCTTACGCTCGCTCCGGACAACAAGGATTATTATGCAAAGGCCGAGCAATTGTGCAAGGACATCACTGCAATGGGCTACGATTTGACGAACTGCAAGTATGAGGATAACTTCGACGCGACAATCAACAACGGACCGGAAACGCTCTTTGAGGTGCAGTACAGCGGCGACACCGAGAACGACTTTTGGGGCAACAACCCACAGATGTCGTGGCTGTCGACGTTCATGGGGCCGCGCAACTCCGACATGGTGGCCGGCAGTTACGGCTGGAATCTCCCCACACAGGAGTTTGTCGAGCAGTATGAAGACGGCGACCTGCGCAAAGACTTGACTGTTTTGTACGAGGGATGTCCGCCATTCGACGGCAAGGATTACAGAAGCTCGTGGTCTAATACGGGTTATAACGTCCGCAAGTTCCTTGTTCCCAAGAGCGTGTCTCCCGAGTATAACACCTCTCCGGCAAACTTCGTTGTCTACCGTTATGCCGACGTGTTGCTGATGGAGGCGGAAGCTCTTAACGAGCAGGGGCTTACCGACGAGGCTGCCGCTCCTCTCAATGAAGTGCGCAAAAGAGCTGGACTTGCAGCCGTGTCAGGGCTTACACAGGAAGAGATGCGTGAGAAGATAATCCACGAACGCCGCATTGAGCTGGCCTTCGAGGGGCACCGTTGGTTTGACATGATACGCCTTGAGCACGGCGACTACGCAATAAACTTCCTGCGGAGCATAGGCAAAGGCAATGTAACCAAGGAACGTCTGCTCTTCCCGATACCGCAGACGGAGATTGACGCGAACCCGCTTTTGACACAAAATCCCGGTTATTAATCTTACAACTAAATACTGACAAAATGAAAAAACATATATTGAGACCGGTGCTTTTCTTTCTCGGCTGTGCCTTGCTGGGCGCTTGTGCCGACGACGATTACACCGAACTGAACAAAGGCGAGACGGAACTCGCCATCACGGCAAACGCCACTGACATAACGCTTGACGAGGCCAGCCACGCCGACAACGCGCTGACGCTGACATGGACGAGCGGCACCAACCACGGCACCGGCAACCGCATAACCTACAAACTCGAACTGGCCGAGGCCGGAACGGGCTTCGCCGAGCCGTATGTGGCGGCCGATGAGATGACGCAACAGTATGAATGGTCGGCTACGGTCGAGCAACTTAACTCCATATTGCGCGGCAATTTCGGCGTGAAGGCTGACGGCTGTTATGCCGTTGAGGCCCGTGTCACAGCCACCGTGGCCGGTGTTGACGACGTGCAGACTGCCTCAACGACATTCAATGTCGCATCATACGAACCCGTGACAACCACCCTTTATATTACAGGAACGGCCACAATGGGCGGCACCGACCTGTCAAACGCCGAAGAAATGACACGTACCGACAACGGACAGTTCACCTATACGGGCTACATGAAGGCTGGTACGTACAAGTTCATAACCACGCTTGGCGAGGAACTTCCTTCCTATAACCGCGGCGATGACGGACAACTTGTCCTGCGCACGCAGGCTGACCAGCCCGACAATCTCTTTGAAATAACCGAAAACCATGACTATACCATCACCCTGAATCTGCTCGACGGGACAATCACCACCGTCAAGTCTGACGGCGTGAAGCCGCCATACGACGCGATATGGTTCATCGACGGTATGGACGGATACAGCTTCAAGCCTATGACGCAGGACGCTCTCGACCCGTTCCTGTTCCGTTACGGAGCGGAGTTCAACAACGAAGGCGACTTCAAGTTCGCGACGGCGAGCGGCAGCTGGGAGAACAACTACAAGGCCACACAGCCCGACGCGCCATATACCGACTCGTCTGTCGAGTTTGTGTCAGGCTTCGATCCCGACAACAAATGGCGCCTGAAGTCGGACGAGCTGGGCAAGGCTTACAAGATATGCCTTGATATACGCAGCGGCAAGGAGCGTATGCTGATGAGCGTATTCACGCCGTACGAGACGATATGGCTTGTCGGTGACGCCGCACCGGGCGGCTGGTCGCTCGACGATGCCGCGCCGATGACGAAGGACGAGTCCAATCCATACGTTATGACATGGACCGGGACGCTCAACGCCGGAGAACTGAAATTCACCTGCGACAAGAGCAGCGACTGGAACGGAGCATGGTTCATGTCCGCCGAGAACGGAGCCGCGCCTACCGGACATGAGGAAAAAGCCCTCTTCATAGACAAGAAGAGCGACGCCCTGAAGGCGCAATACCTCACTACGGACATCATGGGCGTGGACAACAAGTGGAAGATAGCGGAGGCCGGTACGTATAAGATTACGCTTAACCAGCTCACTGAAACAATAACAATAGCAAAACAGTAATGACATGAGAAAACTGATATATTCGGTCGTTGCACTGATGGCAATGTGGGCGTGCAGCGACGACGACAACGTGAAAGCAAAGCCCGATGTGGATATTACGGGCGAAGTTACCGACGTGGTGAAGGTGAACGCCAGCCTCACCGTGAGCCTTTCTACCGACAAGGCGTGTTACAATCCGGGTGAAACGGTGACGTTTACCGCCGTGGGAACAATCCCGGCTGACGCCAAGGTGCGCTACCGCACGCAGGCGGAGGTCATAGCCGAGCAGGCCGCAAGCGGTCAGACGTGGACGTGGACCGCGCCCGACGCCGACTTCACCGGCTATCTTGTAGACGTTTACCGCACTGAAAGCGACGGCTCGGAGACCGTGCTCGGCACGATAGGCGTTGACGTTTCGAGCGACTGGACGCGCTTTCCGCGTTACGGCTTCGTCGCCACGTTCGACGCATCGAAGACCGCCGACGGCGTGATAGAGCAGGAGATGGCGTTCCTCAACCGTTGCCATATCAACGGAGTGCAGTTCCAGGACTGGCACAACAAGCACCACTGGCCGCTCGGCGGCACGCGCGACAAGCTTGACGAGGTATACAAGGACATTGCGAACCGCGACGTCTACACGTCGGTAATAAAGAAGTACATCGACGTGCAGCACTCTTACGGCATGAAGGCCATGTTCTACAACCTCTGTTTCGGCGCGCTGTCAGACGCCGCGCAGGACGGAGTCAATGAGGAATGGTACCTGTTCAAGGACACCAAGCACAGCCAGAAGGACAGCCACGACCTGCCCGATTCGTGGAAGAGCGACATCTATCTCGTAAATCCGGCCAACAAGGAGTGGCAGCAGTACATAGGCGACAGGAACGACGACGTGTACGCCAACTTCGACTTTGACGGCTACCAAATCGACCAGCTGGGCGACCGCGGCAACCTTTATACCTACGACGGCGGCAAGGCCAACCTGCAACTGGGCTACGAGTCGTTCGTGAAGGCCATGAAGGAGCGCCACCCCGACAAGCGGCTTGTCATGAACGCGGTGAGCAGCTACGGCACGTATTCGATAGCACAGGGCGACGTTGACTTCCTGTACAACGAGCTGTGGGACAGCGAAAGCTCGTTCAGTTCGATACGCGACATCATCCACAACAACGAACTTTACGGCCGCCACAACTTGCAGACGGTGTTCGCCGCATACATGAACTACACCAAGGCGGACAACCCGGGCGAGTTCAACACGCCCGGAGTGCTGCTCACCGACGCCGTGATGTTCGCCCTCGGAGGCTCTCACCTCGAACTTGGCGACCACATGCTGTGCAAGGAATACTTCCCGAACAACAACCTCACGATGTCGCAGGAGCTTAGGGACGCCATCGTAAGATACTATGACTTTATGACTGCCTACCAGAACCTTCTGCGCGGCGGAGGCGCAGAAACGGAGGCCGGAGTAAGCTCAACGTCAGACGTGAAAGTGGCCGCATGGCCGCCGGCTATCGGCAACGTCGCCGCGTTCTCACGCCAGGTAGGCGACAAGAAGGTGGTACACCTGCTCAACTTCATTGACGCCGACAACCTGAGCTGGCGCGACATGAACGGCACTATGCCTGAACCGCGCCTTGTCGAGGGCCTGCCCTTGCGCATGAAAGCAACGGCGAAGGTCAACAAGATATGGGTGGCTACGCCCGACGCGCTTGGAGGAGCTGTGCAGGAGCTGCCGTTCAGGCAGGCCGGAGGCGAGGTGGTGTTCACCCTGCCGTCACTGAAATACTGGACTATGATAGTCGTTGAATAATCCTGTACTTTTTACCAGCTTTACGAAAGGCCGCCTTTTGCATTCCAAAAGGTGGCCTTTTAGCGTGTGAAAGACGGCCTTTTGCAGTCTGAAACACGGCCTTTTGCAACGCCTCTGATTGTCAGGCAGTTACGGGAAGGTGAGAAAGTGAGAGGGTGAGAAGGTGAGAAAGGGGCTTGTCTTCTCGTCCCTTGTCCCTCGTCAACTTGTCCCTTGTTCCTCGTCAACTTGTCCCTTGTTTCTCGTCAACTTGTCCCTTGTTTCTCGTCAACTTGTCCCTTGTCCCTCGTCAACTTGTCCCTTGTTCCTCGTCAACTTGTCCCTTGTCCCTCGTCAACTCAAGAAATAGTTTTTAAGAATTAAAATTTCGCCATGTTGTTTTTTTTTCCTACTTTTGCAGGTCAATATACATTAATTTTAAAATGGCGGAAAATCAAATTAACGAGAACAATTATTCGGCCAGTAACATACAGGTGCTTGAAGGCCTTGAGGCCGTGCGCAAGCGTCCTGCCATGTACATAGGCGACATCAGCGAGAAAGGTCTGCACCACTTGGTAAACGAGACTGTGGACAACTCCATCGACGAGGCGATGGCCGGATACTGCACCCATATAGAAGTAACAATCAACGAAGACAATTCAATCACTGTTCAGGACAACGGCCGAGGCATACCCGTTGACGAGCACAAGAAGCTGCACAAGTCGGCGCTTGAAGTCGTAATGACCGTGCTCCACGCAGGAGGCAAGTTCGACAAAGGCTCTTACAAGGTGTCTGGCGGTCTGCACGGCGTGGGCGTATCGTGCGTCAACGCGCTGTCAACGCGCATGCTCTCGCAGGTGTTCCGTGACGGGAAAATCTACCAGCAGGAATACGAGAAGGGCAAGCCGCTGTACCCCGTAAAGGTTGTCGGCGAGACAGAACTGCGCGGAACGCGCCAGCAGTTCTGGCCTGACCCCACAATCTTCACCACGACAGTTTACAAATACGACATCATAGCCAAGCGCATGCGCGAGCTGGCGTACCTCAACGCAGGCATAAAAATAACGCTTACCGACCTTCGTCCCGACGAGGAGGGAAAGACAAAGCAGGAGGTGTTCCATGCCGTTGACGGCCTCAAGGAGTTCGTCCGCTACATCGACCGCCACCGTACGCACCTCTTCGACGACGTAATCTACCTCAAGACAGAGAAGCAGGGCATACCCATCGAGGTGGCGGTGATGTACAACACCGATTACAGCGAGAACATTCACTCTTACGTAAACAACATCAACACCATAGAAGGCGGTACCCATCTCGTCGGGTTTCGTATGGCTCTGACGTCAACTCTTAAGAAGTACGCCGACGCCGACCCTGCAATCTCCAAGCAGATAGAGAAGGCCAAAATCGAAATCGCAGGCGAGGACTTCCGCGAGGGCTTGACCGCCGTAATATCAATCAAGGTGGCCGAGCCGCAGTTTGAGGGCCAGACTAAGACCAAGCTGGGCAACAGCGAGGTGACGGGAGCCGTGCGCCAGGCCGTGTCGGAGGCCCTTTCATACTATCTGGAGGAGCATCCGAAGGAGGCTAAGCAAATCTGTGACAAGGTAATCCTTGCCGCAACGGCGCGCATCGCGGCGCGTAAGGCGCGTGAGAGCGTGCAGAGAAAGAACCCCATGAGCGGCGGCGGACTGCCCGGAAAGCTGGCCGACTGCTCAAACAAAGACCCCAAGGAATGCGAGATTTTCCTTGTCGAGGGTGACTCGGCGGGCGGTTCGGCCAAGCAGGGACGCAACCGCTTCACGCAGGCCATACTGCCTTTGCGCGGTAAAATCCTCAACGTGGAGAAGGTGATGTGGCACAAGGTGTTCGAGAGCGAGTCGGTAATGAACATCATCCAGAGCATCGGCGTGCGCTTCGGCGTTGACGGCGAGGACGACAAGGAGGCCAATATCGACAAGCTGAGGTACGACAAAATCATCATAATGACCGACGCCGACGTCGATGGTTCACACATCGACACCCTCATAATGACGCTCTTCTACCGCTTCATGCCAAAGGTAATACAGGAAGGCCACTTGTATATCGCCACTCCGCCGCTTTACCTTTGCACGTATAAGAACAAGGTCAAGGAGTATTGTTATACCGACCAGCAGCGTCAGGCGTTCCTCGACAAGTACGGAGAGGGCGTGGATGACGGCAAGAGCATACACACGCAGCGCTACAAAGGTCTTGGAGAGATGAACCCGGAACAGCTTTGGGAAACGACAATGAATCCCGAAACGCGCCTCCTGAAGCAGGTAACCATTGAGAATGCGGCCGAAGCTGACGAGATATTCTCAATGCTCATGGGCGACGATGTGGAGCCGCGCCGCCAGTTCATAGAGGAGAACGCCACATACGCTAATATCGATGCGTGATGTAAAAGGTAAAAAAGTAAAAAGGTAAAACGGTAAAAATCCTTGCAGAAACACGAAAAGGTAGAGGGTAGGAAAGAGAACCGTTTAATCAATAGAAGACAAATAAAAAAAGGTGGGGAAGCTGATTTATGCCATGCTTCCCCACCTTTTTACTTTTTTACCTTTTTACCTTTTTACTTTTTTGAAGGCTTTGTTGCTTTTATAAAGTACGTTATCAGCAGCACGTAAGCTACGAGTGCGCAAACCTGCGACAGCGGATTGGCGAGCCACTCGGCGTTGACAAGGTTGATGTCGGCGAAGCGCAGCAGCGCGCTTACTACTCCCATGAGCGCTCCTCCGGCGATGAAGCCGCTGGCGATGAGCGTTCCTTTCTCTCCGCGGGCCTTGTTTTCGGCTGCGTCTTTGGAACGGGATGTGACGTACCAGTTGATGGCTCCGCCCACGAGCAGCGGTATGTTAAGCTCTATCGGGATGAACATGCCGAGGGCGAAGGCCAGTGCCGGGATTTTGAGCAGTGTCAGTATGATGGCAATGAGCGCGCCTATGCCGTATAAAATCCACGGTGCGCCCACGCCGTTCATCAGCGGGTCGATGACCGCTGCCATGGCGTTGGCCTGCGGAGCGGCAAGCTGTCCGCTGGCGAATCCGTATGTCTTGTCGAGCAAAATCATCACTCCGCCGACGGTAGCTGCCGACACCAACGTGCCGAGGAACTTCCATGTTTCCTGCTTTTTTGGTGTGGTGCCGAGCCAGTAGCCTATTTTCAGGTCGGTGATGAACGCTCCCGACATAGACAACGCTGTACATACCACGCCGCCCATGATGAGCGCGGCCACCATGCCGCCCGTGCCTTTAAGCCCTACGGCCACCATAACGACGGAGGCGAGGATGAGCGTCATGAGCGTCATGCCTGATACGGGGTTGGTTCCAACGATGGCAATGGCGTTGGCGGCGACGGTAGTGAAGAGGAACGCTATTATCGCGACGAGCAGTATTCCGACTGCGGCGAAGAGCAGGTTGCCCTTCATCACGCCCGTCCAAAAGAACAGGAACACCACTGCGAGGGTGACTATCGCGCCGATGGCGATTACCTTGAAGGGTATGTCACGCTGTGTGCGGAGTGTCTGTTTGGCTTCGCCCTTGCCTCCACGCATCTCGCGTGCCGCCAGGCTGACGGCGTTCTTGATTATGCCCCACGAGTTGATGATGCCTATGATGCCGGCCATGGCTATGCCGCCTATGCCGATATACTTGCCGTAAGAGGTGAAAATCTGCTCCGGCGACATGTCGCCTACGGCGGTGGCGATGGCCGGGTCCCACTGGTTGAGCACCTGGCTGTCGAACAGTACGGCCATGAGCGGCACTATGAGCCACCACACAGCCAGCGAGCCGAGGCAGATTATGAAGGCGTATTTCAGGCCTACGATGTAGCCGAGGCCGAGCACCGCCGCGCCGGTATTGACCTTGAACACGAGCTTTGCCTTGTCGGCCAGCGTCTCGCCGAGTCCTATCACGCGCGTGGTGAAGTTCTCGTTCCACCAGCCGAAGGTAGCCACGATGAAGTCATACAGTCCGCCCACCAGTCCTGCAAGCAGCAAAGGCTTTGCCTGCTGGCCGCCCTTCGCGCCGCTGACGAGCACCTGCGTTGTGGCCGTAGCTTCGGGGAAGGGGTATTTCCCGTGCATGTCGCTTACGAAATACTTGCGGAACGGGATGAGGAACAGTATGCCCAAGACGCCTCCGAGGAGCGAGCTTAAAAAGATTTCGACGAATGACGCGCCCATGCCGGGATACTTGTCTTCAAGTATGTAGATTGCCGGCAGGGTGAATATTGCGCCCGCCACCACCGCGCCCGAGCACGCTCCGATGCTCTGGATGATGACGTTCTCGCCGAGGGGGTTGCGCCGCTTGGCCGCGGTAGACACTCCCACGGCGATTATGGCGATAGGTATGGCGGCCTCGAACACCTGTCCCACGCGCAGCCCGAGATACGCGGCTGCGGCCGAGAAGAGTATCGTCATGAGCACGCCCCACGTCACCGACCATCCGTTCACCTCGGGATAGGCCTTGCGCGGGTCCATCACAGGGCGGTATTCCTCGCCCTCTTTCAGTTCGCGGAACGCGTTGTCAGGCAGCCGCATTCCGTCTTTTTCCAAGTCTTCCATTCTTTTTCGTATGTTTGTTTGTTGTTTCCCATGTTTTACATATTGGCGCAAAATTAAGAAAAATATCGCACACGGTGAAACGAAATGCGATATTTTAAGTGCGTATTAAATTGAGAATGGAGAAATGAGAATGGAGAATTATGATTACCTTTGAGGTTGACTGCCAACAAAGCAAATCATAATTCTCCATTCTCATTTCTCCATTCTCAATTTAAAACACGGCAAATTGGAAGGCAAAAGGCCGTCTTTTGCACGCTAAAAGGCCACCTTTTAGGAGGTAAAAGGTGGCCTTTTGTAAGGCGATGCGTAATGTCTTGATTTACAAGTAGTTGCAAGTTGGACTAAAACCGCAGGTCATTCGTCGCCGAGAAGTATGCCCGACAGTTCGCGCATGCCCTCCGACGCGCCTTTCATTATGTGGCGCACGTCGTGCCGTCCGGCTGCCATTACGGGCTTTGGGTCGATTAGGTAGACCGGCACTGACGGCTTGGCGTACTGCACGAGGCCGGCCGCAGGGTAGACGTTGAGCGACGTTCCTATGATTACAAACAGGTCGGCCTGCCGCGCGTAGTCAGCCGCCACTCTGATGTTGGGCACCGCCTCGCCGAAGAACACTATGTACGGGCGCAGCAGCGAGCCGTCGCCGGCCTTCTCGCCGGGCTCCACGTCGATGTCGTCTGCCGTCATGGTGCGCCAGTAACGGGGGTTGTCAACGTCGCGGCTGGAGCATGTCTTCATCAGTTCTCCGTGCAGATGGATTACGCGCGAGCTGCCTGCCGCCTCGTGCAGGTTGTCAACATTCTGCGTCACCACGGTGACGTCATACTTCTGTTCGAGTGCGGCCACAAGGCGGTGCCCCTCGTTCGGCTTGGCCTCCAACAGCTTTTTGCGCAGCATGTTGTAGAAGTTGTTTACGTAGACAGGGTCTTGCAGCCATGCCTCATGCGTTGCGACGCGCGCCACGGGATAGTTCTCCCACAGGCCGTCGGCGTCGCGGAAGGTGCTGAGTCCGCTCTCTACGGACATTCCCGCACCGGTAAGGACAAAGAGTTTTTTCATGTTCAATTCTTTTTGGGGAAGTTATAGAAGTTAAAGAAGTTTTTTCGTTTCACTCAAAGGGAATTCGCTCGCTGCGCTCGCTAAGAAGTTAAAGCCAT
>ERZ780076.139-NODE-139-length-40885-cov-8.398139_pt1 | contig 40885 bp, 31 predicted proteins | sample MGYA00511022_ERZ780076 | MGnify/ENA primary metagenome ERZ780076 (study PRJEB29588, sample SAMEA2148733) | human gut metagenome | biome: human gut; feature: human-associated habitat; material: faeces | place: Denmark | collected 2008/2010 ... | reverse complement strand
TTAAACCACATGTTCCTCCGCTTGTGCGGGCCCCCGTCAATTCCTTTGAGTTTCACCGTTGCCGGCGTACTCCCCAGGTGGGATGCTTAATGCTTTCGCTTGGCCGCTGAACCAGTTGGCCCAACAGCGGGCATCCATCGTTTACCGCGCGGACTACCAGGGTATCTAATCCTGTTCGATACCCGCGCTTTCGAGCCTCAGCGTCAGTAGCGCTGCGGCGGGCTGCCTTCGCAATCGGAGTTCCTCGTGATATCTAAGCATTTCACCGCTACACCACGAATTCCGCCCGCCTTCCGCGCACTCAAGCAACGCAGTTCGCGCCGCAGTGCCATGGTTGAGCCACGGCATTTCACGGCACGCTTACATCGCCGCCTGCGCTCCCTTTAAACCCAATGAATCCGGATAACGCCTGGACCTTCCGTATTACCGCGGCTGCTGGCACGGAATTAGCCGGTCCTTATTCGCGCGGTACCCTCAACGGGCGTCACGACGCCCCTTTTGTCCCCGCGCAAAAGCAGTTTACAACCCGTAGGGCCGTCTTCCTGCACGCTACTTGGCTGGTTCAGGCCTGCGCCCATTGACCAATATTCCTCACTGCTGCCTCCCGTAGGAGTCTGGGCCGTGTCTCAGTCCCAGTGTGGGGGATTCCCCTCTCAGGGCCCCTACCGATCGTCGCCACGGTGGGCCGTCGCCCCACCGTCAAGCTAATCGGACGCATCCCCATCCCTTTCCGACCCGAAGGCCTTTCGCCGCGACCTGATGCCGTCGCGCGGCCGCATCCCGCATTAATCCCCCTTTCGGGGGGCTGTGCCGGGGAAAGGGGCAGGTTGGATACGCGTTACTCACCCGTGCGCCGGTCGCCATCGGTAGGTGGCAAGCCACCTACCATGCTGCCCCGCGACTTGCATGTGTTAAGCCTGTAGCCAGCGTTCATCCTGAGCCAGGATCAAACTCTACACTGTATAGTTCCATTTTTCAAAATATAACCTTCAAGGCTGCGCCTGCGACGCTACAACCCCCACGCCAAACGACGAGGGGAACGCGCGGCGCGCCGTCCCTCACCTGTGCCAGTCTGTCAAAGAACTTTCGCTCCACAAGGGCTTGCCCCTCGAAAGCGGATGCAAAAGTACACACTTTATGAATAACCGCCAAACTTTCAAACGGAAATTTCATCCAATTAGACGAATTTTAACATACATTTACAAATACGCGGCCGAATAAACGGACTTACACATTAATGAATAATATATACGAAAAAAAACAGGGGCCGGCACATTGTGGGGGTGAAATGTTGAACTTGATTATTTTCTACTGCTATACTCTACCAAATCTTGCCTCAAACTGTTGTATTAATGTCTTAAATTGTTCTGGCAGATACTGCAATGCGTGTTCGCGAATTGACATAGGGACGCCATACAACGGTTCTGCAATACTGCCAGCAATGCAGCCTATTGTATCAGAATCTCCACCTATTGAAACAGCATTGCGCACAGCATCCTCAAAATCATCGGCGTCAACAGCACATACAATAGCTTGAGGCACACTTCCTTGACATGTTCCACCGTTATCGGCATTATCCAAGCCTTTCCATGAATATCGGTTACGGACTTCATCTACCGACATGCCCAGGTCATATCCAAACTCGTTGGCAATGACTCTGCGAATGTATTTTTTACTCTCACCTTGACGTGCCATAAATATGCAAAGAGGGCAACAGCCTGTGCTCCTTTGATGCCTTCAGGATGGTTATGGGTACATTCTGCCGACTCTTTTGCTTTTCGCATTACCTCATCTTTTGACGAGCATGCCCACCCGACAGGCCCAACACGCATTGCACTTCCGTTTCCACAACTATTATATGGACTGGCAAAACCTCTCCGTGCCATGTGTACCCACTGTACAAACATTGTACCATAACCTCCAAGTGGATAAGGATTGTCCGTTGCATATTTAAGATAATACCGTCCACAGTCTCCCCCATTCATCAGCCAATCGGCTGTAGCCAAGGTCAATATGCTATCGTCGGTATAATCAGACCTTTCGCTAAACAGCGGAAATTCTTTTGTCTTGATATTGTCAAATTCATATATACTGCCGACAATATCTCCAATAACGCTTCCTATCATGGTTAAATATTATTTTTCCGCAATGTTACAACCTTACTGTTTTTTCACAGATTTGAAGATATTATAAGTGAAATACCATCCATCATACTACCACCGTAAAACAATTTCTGAACACAGTCTCCAGGTCTTCAGGCCTATTTTCAAAAATCCCAAACACAGCGCTTCCACTTCCGCTCATTGCCGAATATACCGCTCCCATTCCATATAAAGCCTGTTTTATTTCATGTATTTCAGGATGCAGTGTCTCTATACTTTGCTCGAAATCGTTTACAAGAACATCCTTCCACTCATCAACTGGCATGGCGACAATATCACGGCAACACACTTCAGGCCGCCGCGGAGTTATATGGGAAAAAGCCTCTTTTGTACTAATCATCAACTGTGGCTTTACTATTGCTATGCTATAAGCGGCCAAGTCGACATTTACTGGTATCAACCTCTCGCCTATCCCTGTAGCGAACGATGGTACCGGGTTGATAAAAAAAGCACAGTCTGCTCCCAATCTTGCCGCAAGCCCACGCATCTCATCCACAGACATGCCCAGACGAAACATCTCATTCAACATTCTAATGACGTATGCACAGTCTGAAGAACCTCCCCCCATTCCGGCCTGAGATGGAATGTTTTTTGTCAGCTTTATCGAAACACTTGGAAGTTCAGGATATATTCCTTTCAACAAATTATAAGCTTTCACAACAAGATTGTCGTTGGCGTTTCCGGCTATGGAAAGTCCGTCCAGGCTGAGACTGCAACAGCCATCAAGGCTTTGGCTATCCGATACTTCTTCAATTTCCAGCCTGTCACACAACCGTACAGGGTAAAAAACAGTCTCAAGGTCATGATATCCGTCCGGTCGCTTATTGGTCACGTTCAGGCCGAGATTGATTTTGGCACAAGGAAAATCTATCATTTCTCTGAATATTTTTATACCTGCAAATTTAATCATTAATTCGTAACATACCATCTTTAACCGGATATTTATTTGTACTTTTGCACTACTAAACCAATAAAAATATATGCCTGAAAATAAGAAAAGCCGTGCACTTGACAACAGTTATGCACACATTCAGCCCCAAGCAATTGATATTGAGCGCATTGTATTGGGCGCGCTCATGATAGACAAAGATGCATTTTCAGTTGTCAGTGAAATATTACACCCTGAAACTTTTTACGAGCCACGTAACCAGAAAGTGTACAGTGCGATACAACGACTAAGCATCGACGAAAACCCTGTAGACATAATGACTGTCACCGAGGAACTCAAACGGCAAGGCACACTCGAAGACGTAGGCGGTCCAGCCTATATTTTGGAACTAAGTTCACGTGTCGCTTCATCCGCACACATTGAGTATCATGCCAAGATTTTGGCTCAAAAGCATCTCGCCCGACAGCTAATCTCATTCGCAAGTGTCATTGAAACAAAGGCGTTTGACGAGACTGTAGATGTAGACGAACTGATGCAAGAGGCCGAAGGTTCGCTATTCGAAATCTCGCAAAAGAACATGCGGCAGGACTATACGCAAATAGACCCCGTTGTAAAGCAGGCCGTGGAAATCTTGCAGAAAGCCGCCGCCAACAAGGGAGGACTTACCGGAATACCTACAGGCTATGCCAAGCTTGACGACTTTACCGCCGGCTGGCAGCGCAGCGACCTTGTAATCATTGCCGGACGCCCTGCCATGGGCAAGACTTCGTTCGCCTTGTCGCTTGCAAGGAACATCGCCGTAGACTATGGCCGGCCCATAGCTTTCTTTTCTTTGGAAATGAACAACGTGCAATTGGTAAACAGACTCATATCCAACGTGTGCGAAATTGAAGGACGCAAGATATTGAACGGACAGCTTGACGACGAGGAATGGAAACGCCTTGACAAGAATGTGGGCAAACTGCAAGCCGCACCTATTTATATAGACGACACTCCCGGCATGTCGATTTTCGAGCTTCGCACAAAGGCACGCCGACTTGTACGCGAAAAAGGTGTACAGCTTATAATGATTGACTACTTACAGCTGATGAACGCCAACGGTGCCCGTTTCGGCAGCCGACAGGAAGAAGTGTCAACCATTAGCAGGTCATTGAAAGGACTTGCAAAAGAACTTGACATTCCGGTTCTTGCCCTTTCGCAGTTGAACCGAACCGTCGAAGGGCGTGAAGGGGCAGAAGGGAAACGCCCGTTGCTCAGCGACCTGCGAGAATCGGGAGCCATAGAGCAGGATGCCGATATGGTTCTTTTCGTACACCGTCCTGAATATTACCGGATATACACAGACGAGAAAGGGAACGACCTGCATGGAAAAGCGCAGATAATAATTGCCAAACACCGCAAAGGCGGCACCGGCGACGTGCTGCTAAACTTCCGAGGTGAGTTCACAAGGTTTGACAATCCTACTGATTCAAACAACGCTCCGTTCGACGGAGGTGAAATCATAGGCTCGAAAATCAATGGCGACGACGGAATGCCGATGCCGCCTCCATACGGCGGAGGCTCGCCTATGGACGGTCCCTTGCCGTTCTAACGGAAAATCCCTAATTATCAAAGACTTAACAAAAGGCCGCCTTTTACGATGTGAAAGGCGACCTTCTATCTTATAAAAGGTGGCATATTGGAAGCCAATATGCCGCCTTTTGCAAAGCATGACTTTACCGGTCAATATGTATGCGATACTACATGCCTCATTAAACGTTTTTGACCGCCACCTTATATACAGCAAAAGTATAAGCACCTATTTCTGCTTCAACAGAACGACCGTCAACGGAAACAGACTTTTCCTGCGGCACAATAAGCGACGGATTGTCAAGAGTATTGTCAGCGTCGAGATTGTCAGAATGGAATACAAGGCACTTGGCATCGCCCAATCTTACTTTTTTCTTCAGCCCGTCAAAGTCTATCCGAAGTTTCCTTGCCTCGCTTGACGTGTTAACTATCTTTACAATGTAAGTCTTTGAAACCTCGTCCCAAACCGCACTCGCAAACAGCCCGTGCTGCCCCTGCTGTCCGCTAACCGCCTTCTTGTCCATTGTGAGCGGTACAACGTTAGTTCCGCGGTTGTGGCCGTAAAGCCACTGCACATACCAACTGCACGTGCGGACGGAGCGGAGATTGTCAAACCATATCAGGTCAGGCCGCCACTGCCATCCTTCAACATGGGCGAACAATGGGGCATACGTCGCCATATATACGACATCGGCATTACGCTCTACACCCGTAAGAAAGGCAGCTTCAAGGAGTGAGGCATGAAAATGGTTCCACTTCTTGCCCTTACCGTGGCAGGCATACTCGCCGGCAAACACCTTAGGGCCTTTCCTGTCGTAATTGTCATAACGGCTGCCAGAAGCCAGGAACCAATCTTCCGGACGATAGAAATGCTCGTCAACAAGGTCAACTTTAAGTTTCCTCATCTCCGGCCAAAGATATTCAAAATCCTTTCCCTCAGAATTTGGCCCTGCCGAACCTATAATCTTGATGTCTGGGTAAGCTTTGCGTATAGCGTCGACAAACACTTTCAGGCGAGCAGGATATCCCTCGCCCCACTGCTCATTGCCCACGGCGATATACTTCAGGTTGAACGGCGACGGATGCCCCATACGCGCACGCAGGCTTCCCCACACAGTAGTAGTATCACCGTTGGCAAACTCTATAAGGTCAAGCGCGTCCTGTACGTAGCTGCCAAGGTCTTCAACCTTGACATGAGCATCCTCGTCCTTATTCTGGAACTGACACGCAAGGCCGCAGCTTACGACCGGCAACGGCTCGGCTCCCATATCCTCCGCCAGAAGGAAGAGCTCGTAAAAGCCCATTCCATAAGACTGAAAATAGTCAGGGAAAAGTCGGTGCTGAAACGAATAATGCCACCGGTTCTCGTTCAGCGGACGGTTTTCCACCGGCCCAACGGAGTTCTTCCAATTATAACGGGTGGCCAAATCCGTTCCCTCTACAATGCAGCCGCCAGGAAAACGGAACACGCCCGGTTTTGTGTCGGCCAATGCCTGCGCCAAATCCTTACGCAAACCGTTTCTGCGTCCCTTCCATGTATCTACAGGGAAAAGGGACACATGTTCCAAGTCTACCTCTCCGTCTGATGCGAGGAATATGCGAAGATGAGCCTTGGCAAACGTCTCTTTCGGCGTGATTGTCATCTCGTATTTCTTCCAGTCTGCAGAGTTTATAGCCAACTCGCCGGATGTCATCACCTGGGTCTCCCCCATCGAAGCTGTATTTACAAGCTCGACCTTTATCTTCTGGTTGGTTCCACGCGCCCATACGGAAAAACGGTATTCCTCGCCCTCTTTCACACCAATCCCGAAAAAACCTTCGTTCTCAATGCCTGTAAACTTGGCATCATGACTTGCCGGTGAAAGACGCACGTAATGAGGATTACGCTCGAACGGGCCATCATCTTGCAACGACACGTTGCCAAATGTCCTCCAGCCCATGAAATGCTGTGGAAACTCAAACGAACGGTTTTTCACCAATTCGGCATACAGACCTCCGTCTGCCGCAAAATTGATGTCTTCAAGGAAGTGTCCGTACATGGTAGGCTGGATTTCTGCACCAATCTTGTCAGCTTGCACTACCATGACGCTCTCGTTTTGAGCACTCATCTGCATGCCCAACGGCAGCAACAACGCCGCAAATAATAAACAATGTTTGTTCATGATTACTTTATGTTTGGTTTTATAGCATTATCAATTAAAAGGCAACACACATGGACATAACTAATACTTGCGTTCGTATCATCAAGCAACGCTTATCCTCCGCAAAGATAAAACAATATATTGTACTGTTTACACTTTTATGCGAAAATGTTTTGATTATTCGTGAAAAATCAATAGTTTTGCGTATGACTATTACCGATATAAACAACACTTAACCTTAAAAACATTTATGAGAAAAGCGAAATTACTATTTATTATGGCTATGGCCTGCTGCCAAATGTGGGCACAGAAAACGTCAGTATGCAGCCCGGACAGTCTTTTGAAAGTAGATGTCAACATTGATGGTGGCCGCCCATCATACTCTGTTACATACAACGGGAAAGTGTTTCTTGAACCTTCTCCGCTGGGCTTTGTGGCCGATGTTGGCGACTTCAGCCGCGACATGACGCTTTCAGGCAGCAAAACAAGGAGCATAAACGAAAGCTACACCTTGGACAGGATAAAGAAATCGGCTGTAACTTATATGGCCAACGAGCTGAAAGTAAGCCTTGCCAACAAAGAGAATAAAACTGTTGACGTAACATTCAGGGTAAGCAACAACGACATTGCATTCCGCTATGAGATGCCACGCTATGGCGAGACTGGCAGCATTGTCATAAACAACGAAACAACGGGATTCAACCTGCCGGTACAAACCACTACTTTCCTAACGCCGCAAAGTGACGCGATGATTGGCTGGAAGCGTACTAAACCGAGTTATGAAGAGGAATATGCGGCAGACGCTCCGCTGACTGCACGCTCCAAATTCGGACACGGCTTCACATTCCCGTGCCTGTTCCATATAGGCAATGACGGATGGGTATTGATTAGCGAAACCGGCGTTGACAGCAGGTACTGCGCCTCTCACCTGAACGACGCGACCGCTGAAGGCGTATTCACAATAGCCTTCCCCATGCCTGAAGAGAACAACGGTAACGGCACCGTAGCGCCAGGAATGGCACTGCCGGGAGCAACCCCTTGGCGCACAATAACCGTAGGCGAGACGCTTAAACCGATAGTGGAAACCACCATACCGTGGGATGTGGTGCAACCACGCTTCACATCTGAACACAAATACAAGTATGGACGCGGCACTTGGAGCTGGATAATGTGGCAGGACGGAAGCGCTAACTATGACGACCAGGTTACATACATCGACCTTGCTGCCAGCCTGGGCTATGAACACATACTTATAGACGCATGGTGGGACAAAAACATCGGGCGCGAAAAAATGACGGAACTTGTAAATTATGCAAAATCGAAAAACGTGGACGTAATGCTCTGGTACAGCTCAAGCGGATATTGGAACGACATAGAACAAAGTCCTACGGGCATAATGGACAACCCCATAGCACGCAAACGTGAAATGAAATGGATGCAGGAAATCGGCGTAAAAGGCATAAAGGTTGATTTCTTTGGCGGCGACAAGCAGGAAACCATGCGCCTTTACGAAGCGATATTGAGCGATGCCGACGATTATGGACTGACGGTAATCTTCCACGGATGCACCCTGCCCCGAGGCTGGGAACGCATGTACCCGAACTATGTAGGCAGCGAGGCGGTACTGGCTTCAGAAAACCTAATATTCAGCCAGCATGCCAATGACAACGAGGCATTCAACGCCTGTCTACATCCATTCATCCGCAACACTGTCGGCTGCATGGAGTTTGGAGGAACACTGCTCAACAAGAGGCTGAACAGAACCAATGACGGAGGATGTGTGCGCAAAACAACTGACGTGTTCCAAATTGCTACCGCCGTATTGTTCCAAAACCCCGTACAAAACTTCGCGATAGCTCCCAACAATCTAACCGATGCGCCTGAAGAAATAATAAACTTCATGAAAGACGTGCCGACAACATGGGATGAAACGGCGTTCATTGACGGTTACCCCGGCAAATACTGCGTATTGGCACGCCGGCACGGAGACAAGTGGTACATCGCTGGCATCAACGCTACAAAAGAACCGCTGAAACTAAAGCTTGACTTAAACATGATAAACAAAGAGGACAAGGCAACTATATATTACGATGACAACAAACGGCGAGCCACAATAAAGCATATTGACATTAAAAATCCTAATAACACGCCGGTAACAATACAGCCCGAAGGCGGCTTTGTACTGATAAAATAGCTATACGGTATAACTAAAAAACATAAAAAAGCGTGACAAGCCATTATGCTTGCCACGCTTTAATTTTTTATCAGATACCTTAAATTAATACGCAAATAAAGGATACTTAGACATTGTTTCATTAACCTTCGCACGGACACGGGCTATAACTTTCTCATCCTCAGGACTGTTAAGCACTTCCTCGATAAGGTCGGCTATGAGCAACATCATGTCCTCTTTTGCTCCACGCGTAGTGATGGCAGGCGTTCCAAGACGAATTCCTGAAGTTTGGAAAGCACTGCGAGTGTCATAAGGCACCATATTCTTATTCACTGTTATATCAGCTGCCACAAGGGCGTTTTCAGCAACCTTTCCTGTAAGATCCGGATATTTTGAGCGCAAATCCACCAACATTGAATGGTTGTCCGTTCCTCCGCTCACAATGGTAAAGCCACGCTTTATCAACTCGTCGGCCAATACAGCTGCATTCTTCTTTACTTGTTTTGCCCATTCCTTGAACTTTGGCTGAAGAGCCTCGTTAAACGCTACCGCCTTAGCTGCGATGACATGCTCAAGCGGGCCGCCCTGTGTGCCGGGAAATACAGCACTGTTGAGCAGCTGACTCATCATCTTTATCTGGCCTTTAGGCGTTGTTTTACCCCATGGATTTTCAAAATCCTTACCCATCAATATGATACCTCCACGGGGGCCACGCAAAGTCTTATGCGTTGTCGAGGTTACAATATGGGCATATTTTAATGGGTTGTCAAGCAAACCAGCTGCGATAAGTCCGGCAGGATGCGCCATGTCTATCATAAGCAACGCCCCAACTTTATCCGCAATCTCACGCATACGCTTATAGTCCCATTCACGGCTATAAGCAGAACCGCCACCGATAATCAGTTTAGGTTTATGCTCGACAGCAAGCTGTTCCATTTCGTCATAATCAACACGACCCGTTTCCTTATTCAAATTATAGCCTACAGCATGGTAAAGTATGCCTGAAGTATTGACACTTGAACCGTGCGACAAGTGCCCGCCATGAGCAAGGTTGAGGCCAAGGAATGTATCACCAGGATTGAGAACTGTCAGAAGTACGGCAGCATTAGCCTGTGCCCCTGAATGGGGCTGCACATTGGCATACTCTGCTCCAAAAAGTTTTTTGACACGCTCTATTGCCAAAGTCTCAACTTCGTCAACCACTCCACATCCGCCATAATACCGTTTGCCAGGATAACCTTCAGCATATTTGTTAGTCAGACATGAACCCATAGCCTGCATCACTTCATCACTAACAAAGTTCTCTGAAGCGATAAGCTCCATGCCTTTCAATTGGCGTTGGTGCTCTTTTTCAATAAGGTCGAAAATCAGTTGGTCTCTTTCCATTGTATAAATGTTTGTTTTTACTTGAAAAATTATCGGCTTTTTATATTAATTGCACTTTGTTTATATCCTGCTCTTTGTCACAGTAGTGGCATCGTATTATACCGGTTTCCTTGTCTATAACAGAAAATATGGTCGGCATTGGCTCATTGTTGGTAACGCATTTTGGGTTGTTACATTTAACAATACCCCTCAACTCATCAGGAGTTTCCACTTTTTTCTTTTCCACAACTTCAAAATTACGTATTATGTTCAGCACCACGTTTGGAGCGACAACGGACAAGCGGGATATTTCTTCATCGCTGAAAAACTTGTTCTCTATTTTAATTATACCTTTGCGACCTATCTTTTTTGACAAATAATTATAACCTATAGTCACCACGGTGTCGAGATTTTGCAACCCGAGCACACTTGCCACTTCGTAAGTTTTCTCTGAAGGTATATGGTCTATGACGGTTCCGTTTTCTATAGCCGCCACCAATCTCTCTTTCTTGTTCATTTTGTCAAGGCATGTTTTACAGAGTTGTTATTCTATTATTGTATTGTCATTAACAATATCATCGAACGATATTCCCAGCACATCGCATATTATCGCCTCACGTGCATAAAGCCCGTTTTGCGCTTGTTGAATATAATATGCATGTGTGTTTGAATCAACTTCATATTCAATCTCATTCACACGTGGCAGAGGATGAAGTATTTTCATGTTTGTACGGGCATTTTTTAGCATGTCGTTTTTCAATATATAGACGTTCTTCACCTTTTCATACTCCATCAAATCCGAAAATCTTTCCTTCTGCACACGGGTCATATAGAGTATATCTGCCTTGCTTATCACATCCTCATTGAAATCCGTATGTTCTATAAACTTTATCCCGTTGTCCTTGCAATATTGCTTATATTCATCGGGCATGGCAAGTTCTTTCGGCGCAATAAAATGAAATGTGGGATTAAAATGACGCATTGCCATAATCAACGAATGCACGGTACGTCCATACTTCAAGTCGCCGACAAGGCATATCTCAAGGTTTTCCAGGGTTCCTTGCGTTTTATATATGGAATAAAGGTCAAGCATACACTGCGACGGATGCTGATGGGCACCGTCCCCCGCATTAATGATTGGAACCGGCGCCACTTCGCTTGCATATTGCGCTGCACCCTCAATATAATGGCGCATAACAATCACATCTGCATAATTTGACACCATCAAGATAGTGTCTTTCAACGTTTCTCCCTTTGTAGCACTGGTAACTTTAGCATCACTAAAGCCTATTACACGTGCCCCAAGGCGGTTGGCTGCAGTTTCAAAACTAAGTCTGGTACGTGTTGACGGTTCAAAAAACAATGTGGCTACGACCTTTCCTTTTAGAATTTCCCTATTGGGATGTTTCTCAAACTCCTGAGCCAATTTTATCAGATAGAGTATTTTCTCACGAGACAAATCGGCTATTGTAACAAAGTTATGTATTGCCATTGCTGTTAGTCTGTAAATACAAATTCGTGTGCTAAGTTAAGCATTATTTTTAATTTATGCAGGATAAATAAAAAGAAAAGTAGTATTTTTGCAGCTAAATAGTCTATGAACAATAAAAAATGAGGAAAACATTTGTCCGCATATTGTGGGGCGTGCTTTGCACTGCCGTAATATTTTTAACGGTGGCATTCACATCAATATGGTTTGGATGGATTGGATATATGCCAGACATTGCCGACTTGCAGAACCCTATCAGCCGATATGCATCACAAGTATATTCAGTTGACGGGAAAATACTCGGCACCTATAATATAAATAGAGAGAACCGTGTACACGTTGACTTCAACAACCTGTCGCCTTATTTGGTACAAGCTCTTGTCGCAACGGAGGATGAACGTTTTTACGACCATTCCGGTATTGATTTCATTGCATTGACAAGAGCTATTGTCAAACGCGGCATACTTGGACAGAAAAGCGCCGGCGGCGGTTCGACAATAACCCAGCAGTTGGCCAAACAGCTTTACTCGGCCACAGCGAAAAGCACACTCGAACGCATGATGCAAAAGCCAATAGAATGGGTTATCGCTGTAAAATTGGAACGGTTTTATACCAAGGAAGAGATAATAACGATGTATCTCAATTATTTTGACTTTTTGCATAATGCCGTCGGTATAAAAACTGCTTCAGACGTTTATTTCAGGAAAAATCCCAAAGATTTGACTTTGAATGAAGCGGCTACGCTTATCGGACTATGCAAAAATCCTTCTTTCTTCAACCCTGTAAGATACCCGGACAGATGCGTTGAACGACGCAACATCGTGCTTGGGCAAATGGCTAAGGCTGGATATATTACCGAAGCGCAATACAAGGACGCATCAAACGAACAATTGGCCTTAAACTTCCACAGGATAGACCATAAGGACGGTATCGCAACTTATTTCAGAGATTTCCTACGCCGATACATTATGGCGGAAAAACCCAACCTTGATGATTACCCTTCTTGGAACCGCATACAATATAACATCGATTCAACGGCCTGGGAAACAGACCCTTTATATGGATGGTGCAACAAGAACTTCAAGAAGAATGGAGAACATTATAACATATATACAGACGGGCTTAAGATTTTCACTACGATAGACTCACGGATGCAACGGTATGCCGAAGAGGCCGTGATAAAACATGTGGGACATTACCTTCAACCGGCTTTTGCAAAGGAAAACAAGACAAAACCTAACGCGCCTTTCACAAACGCGCTGACCGCTACCGAGGTTAAAAACATATTAAACCGCTCGATACGTCAAAGTGAACGCTACAGGGCGATGAAAGAGCAAGGCTCAACTGAAGAAGAAATACAAAAAGCATTCAGAACACCGGTTGAGATGTCCGTATTTACATATCATGGAGCTGTAGATACGGTGATGACGCCATTGGACTCAATAAGGTATATCAAGTCTTTCCTGCGTGCAGGATTTGTTAGTATGGACCCTAAAAACGGAGCGGTAAAAGCGTATGTAGGAGGCGTTGATTTCACACACTTTACATACGACATGGCCACACAAGGGCGCCGTCAAGTGGGGTCTACAATAAAGCCATTCCTTTATTCGCTTTGTATGTCCAACGGCATGTCGCCATGCGATGTAGCCCCAAACGTACAGCAGACATATGGTAACTGGACTCCACGCAACGGCAGCCGCGCCAGATACGGACAGATGGTAACGTTGAAATGGGGACTTGCACAATCCAACAACTGGATTTCAGCCTATCTTATGAGCCGGCTAAACCCGCAGGATTTATTACGCATTCTCGGCGATTTCGGCATAAACACATACGGAATATTCCCATCAATGGCTCTTTGCCTTGGTCCGAATGAAGTCTCCGTTGCCGAAATGGTGTCAGCATATACTACTTTTGCAAACAACGGAATACACTGTTTCCCGATGTTTGTCACTAAAATAGAAGACAGTGAGGGCAATGTCATCGCAACATTCCAGCCACGCATGAATGAAGTAATAAGCGAGGAAAGCACATACAAAATGCTTGAAATGTTGCGTGCCGTGATGAACGGCGGAACCGGCAGTCGCATGCGTTACCGTTACAACATAAATTGCGACATGGGTGGCAAGACAGGTACGACAAACCGCAACTCTGACGCATGGTTCATGGGATTTACACCGTCATTAGTCAGCGGCTGCTGGGTCGGAGGAGAAGACCGCGACATTCATTTCGACTCGACACGTATGGGACAAGGCGCCAACATGGCTCTTCCAATTTGGGCATATTACATGCAAAAAGTATTTGCCGACAAATCGCTCGGATATAGCCCTGACGATAAATTCGACATTCCAGAAGGTTTCAATCCCTGTTCATCAGAATTTGACGATTACCAGCCAGGTGGTATAGAAGAGGTGTTTGAATAAACGTAACAAGCAAAAGGACATTTCATTGCTTCTACAATATTGGTATTCATTGAAATAATCGCCATTGGATACATAGCATTAAAAGTATAACAATTCAACACAAAGTCCACAAGCCGGATTTGAGAAAGTGAAATATGGAAGCCTGTTTTTGAATTTGCAACTCATTGACTACCAACAATGTGCAAATCACTTGTCAGTTCTTCTGCAAAATGCGGTCTTTCGCATGTCAATTAATGGCATTTTACACGACAAAAGGGCACATATTACAATCTCAAACGCCGTATATTGAAAAGATATAGTACAACATCGGTTTTATTACCCCACTCCAACCCTGTGATAATACAAAACAAACCAGGCTAAATGTAAAGGCCGTAAAACAGTTTTTACATTGCCAACGGATATGCAGGGTATAACGCATAACATTTAATTTGTAAATTTTTAACCTATAAAGCAGAACAACTTACTGATATTTTTTGTAATTTTGCACCGTTTTTAGAGGTAAAATGAGCTATCAGCTTAATAATCAGGAACTTACATTTTTAAGGCATTTAGATGAGACAACTTAAAATTCAAAAAAGTATTACCAACCGCTCAAGCGAAGCTTTAGACAAATATCTTGTTGAAATAGGACGCGCTCCTCTAATTTCAATAGATGAGGAAATCGAACTTGCGCAGAAAATTAAGAAAGGCGGTCCTGAAGGTGAAAGAGCGAAAAACAAACTTGTCACGGCAAACCTGCGTTTCGTCGTTTCTGTAGCCAAGCAATACCAACACCAGGGACTTACGCTCACAGACTTGATAGATGAAGGTAATATAGGTCTTATCAAGGCTGCCCAGAAATTTGACGAGACCCGTGGCTTCAAGTTCATTTCCTATGCGGTGTGGTGGATTAGGCAAAGCATCTTGCAAGCAATAGCTGAGCAAAGCCGCATAGTACGCCTTCCGCTAAACCAGGTTGGCTCACTGAACAAAATCAACCACGAAATAAACAAATTCGAACAGGAAAACCAACGCCACCCGTCAGTATCAGAACTTTCGGAAGTAACGAAGCTTGACGAAGAGAAAATAGGCCAGTCTTTGGCAGCCGACGGACATCATGTCAGCATTGACGCGCCGTTCCAGGACGGTGAAGACAACTGTATGCTTGACGTTATGCCGAGCGGAGAAGACAGCCGTACCGACCGTGTCGTTGACCATGAATCCATGGCGCTCGAACTTAATACGGTTCTCAGCAAAGTATTGAAAGAACGTGAGATAACCATCATACGCGAATGCTTTGGCATAGGATGCCATGAAAAAGGGCTGGAAGAGATAGGCGACCAACTTGGACTTACGCGCGAACGTGTACGTCAAATCAGGGAAAAGAGCATAGCCAAACTGCGTGAAAGCGGCAATGCCAAGATACTGATGAAATATTTGGGCTAAGCCCTTTTCAGGCAAAAAGTATAACCTTATACTGGCTGGATACGGATGTTGCGGCAGCAAGCGTATCCAGCCAGTTTGCATTACAATCGCAGCCTTAATTGTAGTTCAAGGTCTGTAGCCGACGAACCATCTATTTCCTGATAACCGCTTCCAATCTTGTCACGGTCAAAATATTTTGTAACCCCGACCTTGGCTGTAACCGTTATTTTATCTGAAAAGTCGGACACTGCAAACAACGCGGCCCTGACGCCATTTCCATAATATGCCGGAGAATAAAACGAATAGCGCATACCACGCTCATAAGCATATACCCTGCTGTCATAATCGTCTGTATCAAAATACCCAAACGACATTATTGCATAAAACAATTTCTCCATCCTCACACTGACATTTTGGCTTAGCATCCAACCAAAACTTTTCTTCTTATAATCTGTATATGCAATATCCGCCTGGAATTTACCGCCCCAAACACCGCTGTCATACGCTGCCGACAAGCGCCCTTTATGTTCTTTCTTGAAAATCAATGCACTCTTTTCTGCGTTATCACGCTCACGCATCTTATAGCGATAGCGTGCAGAAAAAGTCCATCCGCCCGGCACGTAAATCATTTGCACTAAATTGTCAAACGACCTGGAACTGTCTGACGCCTGATATTTTGGCCATGCAAAATACGCAAAATCAGAATATGCCATGACGCTTAAATTGGGAATTGGTCGCCAATTGGCGCCCAGATATATGCCACTCTCATTCTGAACAGCCCCACCCTCGCTAAAACTTTCTGCAAATAAGGAATAATACCTGAATGAATAAAACCGCTGCAAAGCCAGCAGATCTAAATTATCAGTAAGGCTAAAACTCAACGAATTTATAGTTGCGAAAGCATTGCATCCGCCTGTAGCAGTCTCTCCATGAAACGAAATTCTGTGCCCTGTATATCCGTAATCAATACCTATATTATAAAAATCTTTGCCGCTGGCGTAATGACGGCGGTAAACAGCTTCCGTCTTAGGCTTCAACCTTTTATCCAAAGAAACATAAACGCCGGTAAGACCAACATGAAATCCGCCGGCACTATAGTCTACATTGCCACCGGCCAACACGTGGGAAGAATTGTTTTTCTTGTCCAGCTCTGTTTCCGTACGGTGATAGCCAGACTCCAATATAGTAGCTATTGTGCCGTCGTCAGCATTCAATGTCGCATCAAACTTCCTGTATGAAACAAACGCACTGACATCAAGCCCTTTCACTATATTCACCGTCGTTGCCGCCCCTTGCAGGTAGTTACCGCTCGACAACGACGAATGAGCGCGGATATTGCTGCCGCCCCGCCCCAATGACGACAAAGCAGACAATTTACCGAAGCTAAAATTATTATTTATGACAAGACCCATACCGAATCTTACACGGTAACGTCCAAGCGCCAAAGTTTTTATCTTCCCCAACTTTTTGAGTACAAAATAAAACGAATAGAAATCATACCCCAAGTTGTTCTTTCCTGCAAAAAACGGTTCTCCTGCATCTTGCGCTCCCAAAACGCCAAATCTCACCCTGTCACCATAAGAAAAATCATACCTTATGCTATGCTTATACTGATACCCCTCATATCCATCTTTGTCACCTTTCCTTGTATAAAATGGAACCTTCACAGTTCCCATCACGTCATGCTTCCCGTATTTCAGGATGTTTTTCATCGATGGGAAAGTCCTGCTTTCAACCTCTCCAGCATAAGTAAAATAAAATAAAAGACGTCGTTTGAAATAATCCAGGTTCTCTATCATTGCCAACTCTCCAAGCGATTTCATTGGCCCGTGCAAATAAAGGTATTCACTAATGTCTTCAACTTCTTCCGCTGTAAGGAATGGCAACTGCTCCAACTCTTCACGAGTTGCTGTATTTATATTTATCGGATTGGCTTCCATATCACAAAGCATGTCATAATAAGACTCCCAAACATCCGACTCTATGTCGTTCATTTCACTTATTTGATACAAATATTGTTCCCATTCACGTTTTTGTTGTGCATTTGCATGTAAAGAGAAAAAAGCAAACAATATAATCAAAGTGTATTTTATCATGCGGTTTTCAAGGTTAGTTTGTTTCTGCAAAAATAAACATTTTTTTCGTTTATTTTCATAAATAGGCATTAAAAATATAGTACCATACTAAACTTTTCGTCAACAAACAAGCCAATGTCGGCCGCCATCATCCAATGCTAAAGTTAAGGTTCCCAGAAGTCTGTCAAGAGTGGTGATTGACCTTTATTTCTTTTTATTTGTCGCCAACAATGTATATAAAAACAATTGACAAGGCCGACAAATCGTTGATTTGTCGGCCTTGTCAATTGTAGACTTTCATTATTTATGAAGCCTTGCGGTGCGTACGGGACTCGAACCCGTGACCTCCTGCGTGACAGGCAGGCATTCTAACCAGGCTGAACTAACGCACCATTCAGGACATTTCCTTATTTGCGGTTGCAAAGGTATGAATATTTTTTATAACGGCCAAAGATTGATATGACTTTTTATAAAAAAAGTTGTAACAGCACTGCATCATGGTAGTTTTTCCCGTCAAAAAGCCAGTCTTTAAGTTCAGTTGACCGTATAAATCCGCATTTTTCAAACAGTCTTAACGATTGAGCATTGTCTTTGTTCACATAAGCATATATTTGATGGAGGTGTAAAATTTGGGCTGAATATTCTTTGATTTTGCTTATTGTGGCTTGAGCAAGACCGCGGTTCCTGAATTTATTTTCTATTACGATGCCAATTTCAGCCCTCATATGTTTCGGGTCAAAGTTTATAAGATCCACAATTCCTACAACCTCTTTATTCCCGTTTTCTATCATCATCCTTACCTCCCGATCGGTATAAATGTCGTTTTTTGAGTTGGCTATGTATTCGTAAAGCGTATAGCGTGAATACGGAACGCTTGTCACACCGACATTCCATAAGTCAGTGTCGTTCTCAATGCCATATAGCAAATCTAGGTCTTCCGGCTCTATGGCTCTCAGATGTACTGTGAGAGGTGGCATTGTCATCAGTCAATTATTTCTTTGTCTGTTATTATAAAGTTGTATTTAGGGTTATATGTACCGATGAATACATATTTACATGGGTGTCGGGAGAATATTTCCAATATCTTTTCGTATTTGTACGAACTGGTGTCATACACCACATAAACAGGGTTAGCTTTACTTCCTTCGGACAAGGAGTTCAGATGCCCATCCGGGTTAGAGCTTTCATCACATTCTATGTAATCGGCTTCAAAGCCTTTTTTTTCGGCTATAAGCCGGCATGATGCAAGAGATTGGGCCGAGCCTAAAAACAAATAGTGCGGAGTTGTTTTCCGTCTTGCGCCCCTAAATCCCAACATCTTATTTATGTATCGGTGTGACATTCTCGCCAATTCAAATGTGGCTTTTGTATATATGGCCACATTTATCGGTATGGACAACCAAAAACCGAGATGACCGTAATGCTTACGGAAAAAGACAAGCATGGCTTTGTAGAAAACATGGACATACCTGAACGATGACTTTTGCGTGCTTTCCCCTTTATAGTGGAGTATTCTTGTGGGCAGATACCAGTTTTCAAAACCTTCTATCAATAGCCGGTACGACAGGTCGATGTCCTCGCCATACATGAAAAAGTCTTCGTCCAATAATCCGGTTTTTGCCAAAGCATTTCTTCTTGTCATAAAAAAAGCTCCGCTTATAACCTCTATGCGTCCAGGTTCGTCCCAAGACATGCCACTCATATAATATCTGCCGAAACGTTTACTTGTCGGGTATTTTGCGCACAATCCGCACATCTTGTAGAATGAGACCATCGGTGTAGGCAGCCCACGACGGCTTTCCAATGCACGTTCGCCGTTATTTTTCAACATCTGCACCCCCAAGCCTCCCACTTGCGGATGTGTGTCCATGAAGCATAGGCATTCCTTGATGCTATTTTCGCCGACAAAAGTATCAGGATTCAACAGCAGTACATACTCGCCAGATGCACGCTTTATGGCCATGTTGTTGGCTTTTGCGAAACCGTTGTTATGATTGCTCGCGATAAGCTTTATCCCCTTGCAGCGGTCATTGATGTAGTTTGGTGTTTCATCTTTTGAATGGTTGTCAACCACAAATATTTCTGCATCTACGCCGTCAAGGGCCTTTTGCAGACTGTCCAAGCACTGCAACAAGTAATATTTGACATTGTAGCTTACTATGATGACAGACAGTTTCATTGCTCTCCTCCTGTTTCTGATACGCATCGGCCGGTGCTCGGATATACGAATATCAGGCATGCAAGGCATATTATGGCCATGTATCCGAAGGCCGTATTTTTGTCGAACAAATAATACAAGAGCGTATTGGCCGCCATCGGGACGCATAGCATCATCATCCTTACGCTGCCCCATTTTGAAAGGGCGCACCCTTTGCCTGAGGCGAGTTGCGCCTTTATCCCGTTTAGTTTGAACAGCTTTAGGGACAGTGGTATCATGCCTATTGTGAAGATTGTCATTATTGACATTGTTATGAATTCGGTGTTTGCATCACTTGAAAAGCCGCCGAGTGACAGTATCCGGTTTTCATACAGGATTACAACAGCCAGAGAAACAACGATGCCGGCATACATTTCAGCAGCAAGCAGCCGCCGGGCTTTTTTTATGGTGTAAGATGTTCCCATTCGGATATATATGATAATAGGTGTATGCAATGTTTTATAAAGATGCCATTACTTCCCGTCAAACGGCACACGGTTTATTATTGAGCGTCCGAGAGTTACCTCGTCGGTGTATTCAAGTTCCTCCCCTACCGATACACCCCTTGCTATTACGCTAATCTTAACGTCCGATTTTGACAGTTTCCGGTAGATGTAGAAGTTTGTAGTGTCACCTTCCATGTCGGGACTTAATGCAAGTATGACTTCGTCAACGCCGCCTTCCGCAACCCTTTCAACTAATGAATCTATTTCTATGTCGCCCGGCCCTATGCCGTCCATCGGCGATATTACGCCGCCGAGAACGTGGTAAAGGCCGTTGTACTGCTGTGTGTTTTCAATTGCCATTACGTCCTGCACGTTCTCCACCACGCATACGGTAGATGCGTCGCGGCGTTTGTTCGAGCAAATTGGACACACATCGGTGTCGCTAATGTTGTGACACACGGTGCAATATCTTATCTCGTTGCGCATGTCGCCAATGGCCTTTACGAAGCGGGTTACTTTATCTTTATCCTGACGAAGCAGGAAAAGAGCCAGCCTTAATGCCGTCTTCTGGCCTACCCCCGGCAGTCCGGCCAGTTCAGAAACAGCCTTTGCGAACAGTTGCGACGGATATTGTTGAAGCATGATTTCTAAGTTTTCCGGCGGCAAAGTTACTTCAATATGCCGTAAAAACCAAGACAAAACATCTTTTTATTGAAGCCGCGTTGCCAGATTGGCTTTCGCCGTTGTGTGCCGTGCCGCTCTTGTTGTTGTCGGACATTTCAGCTTGATTGCGTAACTGCCTGATAAGCAATGCTTTGCAAAAGGCCGTCTTTTAGCTTGCAAAAGATGGCCTTTTGACTTGTAAAAAACGGTCTTTTGGCTTGTAGTTTGCCCCCCTTTTGTAAACATGATGCAAGATTATGCCGATGAATACGGCGTCAATGCCGGCATGACTGCAATTGCAGGTACCGCACTTTTCAGCCGCTTTTTCCTGTTTTTATTTGGCATTGCGCCTAACTTGCATTATCTTTGCACGCTGTAACATGTACGGACATGCATTATAGTCCGGCATGTAAAGTCAAGTTGCCTCGCATGGCCGTTTGTTATTGCCGTGGCCTGTGTTATGGCCTGGAAGCACGCCATGCGGAAGAAAAATATTGATATGGAAATAAAAAAATCGGAATTTGTAATAAGCAATTCTACTTGGACATTGTGCCCTAAGGACGATAAGCCGGAATATGCCTTTATCGGCAGGAGCAATGTGGGCAAGTCGAGCCTTATAAACATGTTGTGCAACCATAAGGGATTGGCCAAGACTTCGTCCACTCCTGGCAAGACCTTGCTGATAAACCATTTTATAATCAATAACGAATGGTATCTGGTTGACCTGCCGGGATATGGTTTTGCCAAACGCTCAAAGACCGTACAAAAAAAACTTGAGCAGATGATATCGTCGTATATCTTGCAGCGCAGACAGCTTGTCAACGTATTTGTGCTTATAGACATACGCCATGGCTTCATGCCGATTGACCGCGAGTTCATTGACTGGCTGGGGCGCAGCAACGTGCCTTTCTCGATAGTTTTTACCAAGGCTGACAAGCTTGGCCCGGTAAAGGCAAAGACATCCGTGGAAGAATACATGAACTCTCTGACCGAAACATGGGAGGAATTGCCGCCGTATTTCATAACGAGCAGCGAGAAAAAAGCTGGACGTGACGACATGCTTGACTACATAGAAAGTATCAACAAGACATTGAAGGAAGGCGAGTAAAATCATTATGGCTAACGTTTCACCTTATCTCGACGTACAGCATCTTACCAAGTCGTTCGGCTCGCGTGTTCTTTTTGACGACATCTCTTTCGGAATTGCCGAGGGACAGAAGGTCGGGCTTGTGGCACGCAACGGCTCGGGAAAATCCACTTTGCTGTCAATCCTCGCAGGAACAGAGGGATACGATGCCGGCACTATAATATTCCGCCGCGACCTGCGTGTGGGATATTTGGAGCAGTCGCCAAAATTCAACGAGTCGGATACTGTTCTTGACGCCTGTTTCAACCATGCCGGCAACGAAGAGAAAATACTCAAGGCGAAACAGATACTTACGCAGCTGAAGATTGAAGACCTTGCGCAGACAATGGGAACGCTGAGCGGAGGCCAGCAGCGCCGTGTGGCTTTGGCCAACGTATTGCTTACCGAACCGGACATGCTGATACTTGACGAGCCAACCAACCATCTCGACCTTGAAATGATCGAATGGCTCGAGGGCTTTCTGGCAAGGGGCAACAAGACGCTCTTGATGGTGACTCATGACAGGTTTTTCCTCGACCGAGTATGCTCTGTGATACTTGAACTGTCCGACAAGACGATTTACACTTACCGTGGAAACTACAGTTACTATCTGGAAAAGCGTCAGGAACGCATCGACAATACCCGGGCCGAAATAGCCCGAGCCAACAACCTGTACAGAAAAGAGCTTGACTGGATGAGGCGGATGCCACAGGCCAGAGGACATAAGGCGCGTTACCGAGAAGACGCTTTCTACGAGTTGGAGAAGATTGCCAAACAACGCATCGAAGAACGGCAGGTAAGGCTGAGGTCGAAAAACATATACATAGGCAGCAAAATATTTGAATGCCAGTATATATCGAAAAGCTGGGGCGAAGGCAATATCATATTGAAAGACTTTTATTACAATTTCGCCAGATATGAAAAGATGGGTATCGTTGGTAATAACGGTACGGGAAAGTCTACATTTATAAAACTCCTGCTTGGACTTGAAAAGCCTGACAGCGGCCGTTTCGACATAGGCTCTACGGTGAAGTTCGGCTATTTCTCGCAAGAAGGGATGAAGATAGACAAGCAGAAGAAAGTGATCGATGTCGTGACCGACATCGCCGAATACATAGACATGGGCGGAGGCAAGCATCTTTCGGCCTCACAATTCCTGCAATATTTCCTTTTCACACCTGAACAGCAACACGACTATGTATATAAATTGAGCGGAGGCGAGACGAGAAAACTTTACCTCTGTACAGTGCTGATGCGAAATCCAAATTTCCTTGTACTTGACGAACCGACCAATGATTTAGACATTCAGACGCTACAAATATTGGAAGAATATCTGGCGGATTTCCCTGGATGTGTAATCATCGTAAGCCATGACCGTTATTTTATGGACAAGGTTGTGGATCATCTGCTTGTTTTCAAAGGCGGTGGCGACGTTCAAGATTTCCCCGGGAATTACACCCAATACCGTGAATGGAGCGCGCTTAAAAGCAAGGATGTCGTCAAGGATGCAAAACGAGAGCCTGTTGTAAGGGAAAAACGCCGTTCAGAACAGCGTCGGATGACATATAAGGAAAAAATGGAATTTGCCCATTTGGAACAGGAGATTGCCGCACTTGAAGCTGAATGCAAGTCAATTGAGGAGCAGCTTTGCAGCGGTTCGCTTTCTGTTGAGGAACTTACCGAAAAAAGCAAAAGGCTTCCTGTGCTAAAGGAAAAACTTGACGAAAAGGAAATGCGCTGGCTGGAACTTTCTGAAATAGCAGGCGGATAGTATGTTCGCTGGCATAAAAAGGCTTCAACACATGGTATTATAATGCCTTGCAAGATAGCATATTACAGACTTAAAAATAGTTAAAACAACAAGAAAGCCCGACTAATGTTCTTTTTCTTGGATATAAATTATTACTTTTGCACATCAATTAAAAAATCTAACCGTTTGTTTCCGTCCGTGAAACAAATTCAATCATTAAATTTCCATACGTACATTATATGTATAGCAAAGACGAACTTTTATCTAAAGATGTCGCCGAACTTGAAAATATTGCCGAACAGTTAGGGGCAAAAATAAAGTCAGGTGACAGCCAGGATGATATTGTTTATTCCATTCTTGACAAACAGGCTGAAGTGGAAGGAAGTAAAAATCCACTGGGAACGAAACGCCGCAGAGTACGCATTGTGAAGAAAGACACCGACCGGGTATATTCCGTTAACGGCAAAGAAGGAGAAAATTTCGATCTGAAGAAAAACAAAGTGGTAGCCGAAGCTCCTTCTCTTTTCAATGACACACAAGCTGCCGCACCTGCAAAGCCGAAAGCGACAAGAGGAAGACCAAAGGCAAAGGCGGAAGCTCAAGCTACTGTCGATATGCAAACCGTGGCCACTAATGATGCCGTAGAAGTGCAGGCAAAACCAGAATTTGCAGACGCTACACCTCAACCGATACAGGAAGCTGTGCCTGATGAACCAAAAGAAAACGAAGCGGCAGATGCTTTAGTTCCGCCATTCATGCAAGAGGAACAGGTAACAGAACAGGAAGGTATGCCTGTAGTGCCAGAAGAGGGATATTCGTCAAGCGACCATAGTGGCGACACGGAAGAACAATCGGATTTGATTGCTCAACTACAGGCTAAGGTAAACGCTCATAACGAACTTGCTGACGAAAAACGTGAAGCAGCAATGTCAGGTGTATGGGAAGGCGACCCTGGAGATGGAACAGACTTCATTACCGTGGTTGACCTGCCGATAGAAGATCAAATGGCCATTCCTAATTTTGACATGTTCGATAATCCGACGGTTCCGTTGGATATGAATACGGTTGCATATGCTCCACGAATGGAGCCTGATGTCATGCAGGCTTTTGATTTTGAAGACATCATTACAGCCAATGGAGTGCTTGAGATAATGCCCGACGGATATGGTTTCCTGCGTTCAAGTGATTACAACTACCTTTCTTCGCCGGATGATATTTATGTTTCGATACCGCAGATTAAGCGTTACGGCCTTAAAACAGGAGATGTCGTAGAATGCCATGTGCGTCCTCCGCATGACGGAGAAAAGTATTTCCCGTTGACGACTATTGACAAGATAAACGGACGCGATGCGGCTGAAGTGCGTGACAGAATTCCTTTCGACCACCTTACTCCGCTTTTTCCTGATGAGAAATTCACGTTGTGCGGTGACCCGTCAACAACCAATCTAAGTACAAGGATTGTGGATTTGTTCTCACCTATAGGTAAAGGCCAGCGCGCCCTCATAGTTGCACAGCCAAAGACTGGTAAGACCATATTGATGAAAGACATCGCCAACGCAATAGCGGCAAACCATCCGGAAGCTTATCTTATGATGCTTCTTATTGATGAGCGACCTGAAGAGGTTACTGATATGGCACGCACTGTTAACGCTGAAGTAATAGCTTCCACATTCGACGAGCCGGCAGAACGCCACGTCAAGATTGCCGGCATTGTCCTTGAAAAAGCAAAACGTATGGTGGAATGCGGTCACGATGTTGTGATATTCCTTGACTCAATAACCCGTCTTGCGCGTGCATATAATACAGTAGCCCCTGCAAGTGGCAAGGTGCTTACCGGTGGTGTGGACGCAAATGCTTTGCAAAAGCCAAAGAGGTTCTTTGGTGCAGCCCGAAACATAGAGAACGGTGGTTCTCTTACAATAGTAGCTACTGCGCTTATCGACACCGGCAGTAAGATGGACGAAGTTATATTCGAGGAATTTAAAGGCACAGGAAATATGGAACTCTTGCTTGACCGCAACTTGAGCAATAAGAGAATATTCCCGGCCGTCAACCTTGTTGCGTCAAGCACTCGCCGCGATGATTTGTTACAAGATAAACTGACACTTGACAGGATGTGGGTGCTCCGTAAGTTCATTGCAGACATGAATCCAATAGAAGCGATGAATACAATACATGACAGGATTGTGCATACACGTGATAATGAGGAATTTCTTGCAACGATGAATTCGTAAACTTTTGTTCACGGAGAATAGATATGGACTATCGCTTATGTTCTTAACTTTTGCCGTGAAAATTTGGGTGTGATGATAATTTTACGTAAATTTGCACCCGATTTGGGGTTCCGTAGCTCAGTTGGATTAGAGCAACGCCCTTCTAAGGCGTGGGTCTAGGGTTCGAATCCCTACGGAATCACAAGAAAACTCCCGAAATCCCCCAACATACGGATTTACGGGAGTTTTTTTATGTTCTATGTTGTAAAAATTTTCATGAATGGCAGACAACACAAAAAAACAAAGGGTTTGACAAGTATAAGTAATATTGGACAAAAAGCAAATGTTTATTTCTATAGGTAAAGCTATTCAAGAACCAGTGGAATTAATCCTGGAAAGAAGTAAAAGCCTCTCTTTTTGCAAAGGAATACAATCAAACCATAAACGGAGAGAAAATTCCGATGACATCTTTGTTGATGATGAACTGTATGCCGAAAGGGGGCCATCGAACGAACCAACGCTTGGCTGGATAGTTTCAGGACGCTACAGAACCGATTCGGCACAACTGTTTCAAGTTGGATGCCTTGAAATTACTTGGCATTTGCTGTCTTGTTACTGAAGAAAATTTCACGAAAACAAAAAGTTTAAATCACTTCAGCAGCCTCAATTGGATAAATTGAATGCTGCGAGTTGTGATTTGCTTTAAAATTCTTATCTTTGCGCTAAGACAAACATCAAGCTTTGGATGCGTTCAGCGCTTCTTCCCAATACTTGAAAGATGATATTGTCTACGGCTTCGTTTATTTCCTCTTTTATGATGTCGTCGATTGTCCTCATTCAAAAAACCTTTCTCTTTCCCATAAATATGCGTTGGAGGAAGTTTTGCTGTTTGAAAATGGGGGTGCGGTGGGCCTTTGGGAAATCGGCCATACGGGCTAATTTAGTGATGTTGAAACCGTATTTGCTATTGAGTTCTTCTGCCTTTTGTTTCCATATGCCGTGGTGCGTGAAGCGGATGGGCTTACGGCTTGAATATGCGGCATATACATGTAGCATTTCATGCAGCAACGTATCCCTAAGTGTGGCTTCGGTGTATAGGTAGAAGCTGCTGATCTCGATGTATGGCGGCAATAAATTGCCGTCTTCATCAAACTCCGTCCCGTTATAGTACCCGACAAAGCTCTTGTCGTATGTGGTTAATACAACAGCCTTGGGAAGTTGCCCGTCGAAATATTGTTGATTATATTCGTCGAACAACTTTTCCAATTGCTTGTCTGTTGGTACGAAATAGTTTTGCATAACTCAAATTTGTTAGAAGATGCCAGAGAACCAGTTTCCAATGGCGTCAATTGTTTGCGAGCACCAATTGATGGCCGCGAGGATTTTCGGATACAACCAATAGCCAATCATGGCTAAAATAATCAAGACTATGATAATGAGTTGAAAAATGTTATCATCATCATCTTGCTCGTTAAATTCGACCCACGTGTCGTTGTTAATTTTTCTAAATCCTTTCATAATTCATCTTTTATTACGTTAATTAAAAAATACTTTCAAACCAAATGCCGATGGCATCTATTGTTTGCGAGCACCAGTCTATTGCGATAAGGATTTTGCCATATATCCATTTGCCGACCCAAATTATGCCGCCTAAGAGGAGAAGGCCAAATATCGCCATGGTATAGTCGCCACCATCGCCGCCGTCGTTTTCAACCCATGTGTTGTCGTCTATTTTCCTAAATGTCTTCATGATACTGTCACGTTAAATTGTTTTGATGTAAAGATAGCAAATGGGTGGGACTATTCCAATCCATTTAACTTAAAAAACGCTAAAAAAACATATTTATCTACAACTATAGTGTGTTGTTAGATATGGGTGAAGCAATCCGTCGTTTTTTAATAAATGCTTTGAAAGGCCTATCCAATGTTGCATGGAAAACAATAATGGGTGGGATGTTGGGTGGCGCGATGAGCCTGATTAAAGGCGCATTCAAGGGCGTTTTGTCATACCACCAAGAAGGCATCTCGTTTGCAAGGCAGATGGGTATGTCTTTCAAGCAATCGCAGGCGTACACCAATGTACTGATTGATAGGGCTTCTAAGCTTGGTGAGAAATATGGCATAACGGCTGATAAGGTTTTTGAGCTTCAACGTAACTTGTCGGCTGCCACTGGTAGGCAGTTGATGCTCAACAATGCCCAGGCAGAGGCTCAAGTACGTATCAACAAGCTTGTAGACACAGCCACTTCCAATAGGTTTACCGAGGAGATCATCACTCATATGGGTGGACGTTGTGATTTGCTTTAAAATTCTTATCTTTGCGCTAAGACAAACATCTTCATCGGTATCCGCATCGTTGACGCTATTGTTGTGATTTGCTTTAAAATTCTTATCTTTGCGCTAAGACAAACATCTTATCTCGTGAGGAAGCAAGGCCATACCAGTTGTGATTTGCTTTAAAATTCTTATCTTTGCGCTAAGACAAACATCGTTGCTGGAATGCACGAACCCGGTAAAAGGTTGTGATTTGCTTTAAAATTCTTATCTTTGCGCTAAGACAAACATCACGCCGATGGGAAAACAGTCTCCGCAAGCAGTTGTGATTTGCTTTAAAATTCTTATCTTTGCGCTAAGACAAACATCGTCGCAAGGACAACAGCCAATGCCCGAAGCGTTGTGATTTGCTTTAAAATTCTTATCTTTGCGCTAAGACAAACATCATGTTCATTATTCTTGGTTCAACGTCTCGTGTTGTGATTTGCTTTAAAATTCTTATCTTTGCGCTAAGACAAACATCAAGAGTTAATGAAGCAATATGATCTCAACGGTTGTGATTTGCTTTAAAATTCTTATCTTTGCGCTAAGACAAACATCCCGCCACCTCTGGAAGCCGTCCGCCGCCCGGTTGTGATTTGCTTTAAAATTCTTATCTTTGCGCTAAGACAAACATCATGTAACAACATGTTTGCTGTAAATCTTATGTTGTGATTTGCTTTAAAATTCTTATCTTTGCGCTAAGACAAACATCTTCTCCAAGTACTTCAGTTTCTTTAGTTCTGTTGTGATTTGCTTTAAAATTCTTATCTTTGCGCTAAGACAAACATCCCTCATACTTTGGGCTACGGCTGTTTGTCGTTGTGATTTGCTTTAAAATTCTTATCTTTGCGCTAAGACAAACATCGTCTCGATTGTAGGCGTATTGTCCCTATCGGTTGTGATTTGCTTTAAAATTCTTATCTTTGCGCTAAGACAAACATCCTTACTAACAATATCAATTTTTTCATTCAAGTTGTGATTTGCTTTAAAATTCTTATCTTTGCGCTAAGACAAACATCACTAGGTGTACCAAGAACACATGTTGTATTGTTGTGATTTGCTTTAAAATTCTTATCTTTGCGCTAAGACAAACATCTCAAGCATAATGTGTTCCTCCTCATTAAAGTTGTGATTTGCTTTAAAATTCTTATCTTTGCGCTAAGACAAACATCCTTTGATGTATGCAAGTATTGCCTTCTGTAGTTGTGATTTGCTTTAAAATTCTTATCTTTGCGCTAAGACAAACATCAATGCCGATTATCCGTTTTCAGAAGTACAGTTGTGATTTGCTTTAAAATTCTTATCTTTGCGCTAAGACAAACATCAGACAAGACCTATAATCGGCGCAGACCTTGTTGTGATTTGCTTTAAAATTCTTATCTTTGCGCTAAGACAAACATCCAATTCCATACGCCGTATCTTACTGCGTTCGTTGTGATTTGCTTTAAAATTCTTATCTTTGCGCTAAGACAAACATCCTCCTGTTATTCTCGTCTCTCGGTATTTTCGTTGTGATTTGCTTTAAAATTCTTATCTTTGCGCTAAGACAAACATCTTCAAAAAGTGGAGATATACGGCAAGAGCTGTTGTGATTTGCTTTAAAATTCTTATCTTTGCGCTAAGACAAACATCCTACGTTGAGCGTTGCGGCTGTACGGCAGAGTTGTGATTTGCTTTAAAATTCTTATCTTTGCGCTAAGACAAACATCCAGAGTTGATGCGCCACTGTGCGCCTTGTGTTGTGATTTGCTTTAAAATTCTTATCTTTGCGCTAAGACAAACATCTCCTATCAATTAATTGGTTAATACTGTTTTGTTGTGATTTGCTTTAAAATTCTTATCTTTGCGCTAAGACAAACATCATCAATGAAGATGAGATATCATTAATACCAGTTGTGATTTGCTTTAAAATTCTTATCTTTGCGCTAAGACAAACATCATGACCCCCTTTTTAAAGAGCGGAAAGATTGTTGTGATTTGCTTTAAAATTCTTATCTTTGCGCTAAGACAAACATCATGTTATTCACTCTTTTATTTCCTTTGCCAGTTGTGATTTGCTTTAAAATTCTTATCTTTGCGCTAAGACAAACATCGTTCCTTGTCCGTGCGCCGTATGGAGTAGCGTTGTGATTTGCTTTAAAATTCTTATCTTTGCGCTAAGACAAACATCCGCCCGACTGCAACAATGCCAGTGGGTTTGGTTGTGATTTGCTTTAAAATTCTTATCTTTGCGCTAAGACAAACATCTGCAGGTTATATCGCTTGCCAGTGCTTTGGTTGTGATTTGCTTTAAAATTCTTATCTTTGCGCTAAGACAAACATCCCGATTACAGTAAAACGCTAATAATCAGCGAGATACAAGACAAATTAGAAAATATAAAAAGATGGTTGTCTAAATATTAAATCCGGCAATTAAGCCGGATTTAACGTTTCAAGAAAATAAGTAGAAACTATTTAGACTACTACAAAAAAACATGAACTGAGCGCAACAAACAGAAGAATATAGTTAAATAAACATAAATATCAGAATAATTCAAGTTGTTGACCGGGAGCATTTGGCTCTATCGGTTTCTTGCCATAAAACATCTCTATGGCACCGAATTGCTTATCGGTGATACAAAGTACACCTACATGTCCGTACTTTGGAAGAAACGACTTAACACGTTTGATATGCACTTGGGCATTCTCCATGCTGGCGCAATGACGGACGTATATCGAGAACTGGAACATCGTAAATCCGTCGCGCTGCAGGTTCTTGCGGAACAGAGCATAGGCCTGCTTGTCCCTCTTAGTATCGGTAGGCAGGTCAAAGAAAACAAGTATCCACATAATCCTGTATTCGCTAAAACGGTCTGGCATATTCACTTTTGTTTATTTCACATCTCAGGGTAGGCTATGCGGCGGACCTCTCCGGTAAAGCATTTGTACAGCGACGCAGTGGTCTGAGTAGCCGCCACCATCAACGGACTGCGCCTGCCGCCTATCTTTACCTCTATGACAGGAATACCGAGCAGACGCATTTTTAGATCTTTGGTAATATCGTCGGGTATGTCTATACCATATTCCGCTGCTATTCCGTAAACGAGTTCATCCACATAAGGACGGTAAGGTTCCATTATGTCGTCTGCCAGGCAATAAGCATTATAGCGGTTATGATGGTGAATGCCGAGCGTTGGCAGCAATCCGCTCGACACGAGCGAGCGTGCTATTACGGCACGTAAGATGGCATATCCGTAATTAAGGAGATTGTTGGGCGGTATCCCCTGACGGTCGCGTGTGAAACTTTCAAGTCCAGATATTCGGTCGAACAGATTTTTCCAGTAATACGCCGCCGCACGGCCTTCAAGATTGTCTGCATCGCCGCTACGCACATCTGCCGACCAACGGCGCATACACCCCGTCTCCGCCCCTGCGCATTGGGCAAGTACAGCTGCCTGATTATCTATTTTCGCCTTGACCGTCTGCTGCCAAAGCTGCTTTTTCAGTGGTAGCGACGCGTCAAGTTGGTCTCGGAAGCGCTCGCTCTGCAAAGTGTTACCACAAAGTGGGAGCATAAGGCCTACGGGCATGCTGCGACTATCGCATGTTATTACCGAACAGTTATTTTCGAGAAGCACCTCAAGTAGCCCTTCCGTCAAAGTTATCTGCTTATTGTCAAGCACCACAACACCTATATCCTCAATCGGAACGGTTCTCACCGTACCTTTCTTCAATTCTTCCGGCATATCGCTTTTCTCCACTTCCGGCAGGCGTATTACCATCTGTCTGTCTTTCAACGAAAGATAAGCCGGATTGGTAAAACACAGTGTTCGTTTTATCATGGCTTCTTTCCGTTTATTTCAATAATATTGCCTATTCTGTCAACTTTTATCGGAATGCATGTTTCTTTTATCATTTCTCCGGTAATGGCACGTTCCATCTTGTTCAATGAAGAAAATTCATACTTGTCAACAACAACGTTTGCAACTTCATACTTTATAAAAAAACATTGATAACCTGAAGATGAAACCATTTTATAAATCCTCCCCTTATCCAGCGGCATACTTATCGTTCCACGTTCAATATCCTCTTTTGTAGAAAGATACACAAGATCATTTGGAGAGAGTACAAACGCTGGTTCATTGCCATCGGCATTGGCCGGAGCTACAGGCAATCCAGCTTTTGCACGCTTCACGGCTTCATAAAGTGGGATGGTTGCGTACGAACGCTTCTTCTTGGCATCACCTGTAACTTTATCAAATTCTTCCGTCTCGTAAACGGCAAAGAAAAGATTTGTACCTTTTGCCGCTTCTACGAACTTCACTGCTTTGCTACCCCGTTTACCAACAGGATACTTTTCAGCTTTTTCATACACACGCACTTTATATATTGGCTGATGAAACTTTCCACTGTTCAGGCTGGTGATATTACGGTTCATGGCTTCAATACCATCAGGTGAAAAAGCCTGCTCGGCATTGTTGTCGTAAGACTCAAGATGGCGCAACAATATTTTCTGTATCCCTGTATCAGTAACTGACTCTATGCGTTTACGCGTAAAACTTGTATCAAGAGACTTACGTGTAGCGAAATATCTGTCTTTTACGTTACCGTCCTTATCAAGGATATCTTTCGAAAAGTAATATATCTTTATCTTCGTTGGGTTGAAGTCATGCCATATGTCCTTGTTCGACTCAAAATATTGTTTTATTCCCTTATCGTCATATCCAAGTTCTAGCATGGCCGCAATCTTGCGTTTCAAGTCCTTATCTACTATAGCCTTCGGACATTTCAATGCCTCCTTCAACGCGACCTCACGTACGAAACGCAGGCTCACCTCTCCAAAGACAGTTTCCTTATGAAGCGGTTTGCGCACAGCCCAACTGTCACCCTTGACCTGATGCAACATAGACTTTTTGCCATTATCGAAATGCTGGTATCTGTTTGTTGTCTTGTTGATTATCCTTAGATTCTGTTTGAAGCTCACGACAATGTCTCGCAAGACTGTTTCAACATCTGTGGTGAATGCAGGCCAAGGTTTTATGAACTCCCTTGCAACGGATATTGTCTTGCGCTCGCCGTTTCTTATAACTTCCGTCTGCTCATAACGTCTCAGCTTACGTGATAATTGGTAGCGGTTGGCATTATTTTTAGACATTGCAGCCTCATTGTTAAGCAAGTTCACATGCTCCCTCGTAGTGCATGCTATCACCATCGCGTCCATGGCGTGATGGCGGTGGTCTATCCTCTTCTTGTTGAATCCCTTTTGCATATCAAGAGGCATGTCAGGTATCTCATGTCCGGAAGCACTTGTTGTCGTAAACCTGCCCGTACCGGTTAACTCGTTAAGACGCTTAAAACGCGGCAGTATGATACGATTCCAAACGTCCTTTACACCCCAGTCCTTTTTCAGTCTGTCAGTTATCGCGCCGTTGGTAACAATGACATTCTTGGATATGTCCTGCTCCTCTCCTTCCTCGCGCACAATGTTCGACATGAGCGTTTTGACCAACTTGCTTATATACCGGCTGTCGTTAAGCTGGCGCTCTATGAAATTGTCGGGAATGTCATCCATGAGCAGTTTACGCATTTTGGGCTGATTGTTCTTGTAGTTGTTTGCAACGAGACGTTCGTATTCCTCCACACTCAAGACTGTTGCAGTAGTGCCGTTGCCGAGCTCTACCACCTGTCCGTGTTTCTCTTTTATAAACTCCATGCCGAGCATTCTGTCCTTCAACGCATTAACGGCCGACTCACATATCACCTTGTTTGAGAACGAATCGTCGAAATAACGCGACTGCGGAATAATATGCTCTATCTGGTAATCCGCGGTGAAAAGTCTCGCAAGCGGTATGAACCTGCCTGTGTAAGGCGACAGATACTTCTGGTCGAGCCACAATTTATAGCGCATGACTTCATTGTGCGTAGGCTGTTTCTTCACGTCCGTCTCGCTCAATTTCTTCATTATAGCACTGATGTCATCCTCAATCTCACCGACACTTCCGAGCACACCGTCCTCATAAATGCGCAACAACTCCTGTTGGCTTGGAGAATAAGGACGTACGTTATCTATACCGAACTCTGGATTAATAAATTCAGTCAGCAGCACCTTGGCTCTTATGTTAGCGTTCTCGTTGTCCGTTATCCGCTGCGTTGCCTTCTTGCGCTGGTCTGCCGTCTGCTTCATCTCACGCCCCATTTCGATGTGTATCTCATCTATCGTGCCGTATCTCCTCCAAATGTCACGCACTGTACGCAGCGTCTCCGTAACCACCTGCTCAACTATCGGATTGCGCAATGAATGCTGCTTAAAATGCCTCAGGTATGCGTCTACATCGTCGGGCGAGGTCCATTTTGTTATATCCTTAGCTTCAGAATGGCGGTCGTAGACTACATAACACGCCAGCCAAAGCGGCAGACCGCTGAATTGTGTTATATCCGTCAGGTTGATGGCTTTCTCCCTTACCCTGTCTTTTATTGTCTCGTCATATTCTCCATTTATCATATTTTCTATGCGACCACGGGTGTTTTTATCAATGTCGCCTTCGCTCCAATGACGACCAACACGCATAAGGGGCAACAATCTCTTTATCGCCTTCTCTGAATAAGCGCCATACTCTTTCTTAAACGGCGGAAATTTGGAAAATACTTCCACGAACCTGTCACCAAAATCATGTTTTCCCGCAAAAGTTATCAACGCCCGATTCAACTCCTGCTTGTCCTCAACAGAGTAAAAAATGTGCCAAAGACTCTTCTCTACGTCTTTAGTAAGGACGCCTTTATCTACACCGGCTTTCTCGAGACACTCCAACATTTTCCCACGCGTTTCGTTGCAAGGATACGTCTTGTCCTCAACGTAGTTCCAGCGATATGGCAACGGTACGTCCCTGCCACGCGGTTTCTTTATTTTGAAATACTTTACAAGTAATGCTTCCTGGTTTATGTTCTGACAGTCGCTAAGCCAATCAAACAGTTTTACCTGGTCATCAACAGTAGCTATAAACTCATCAGTTACGTCTACGTCGACACGCAATATCCCGTCTATCTCCTTCTGGCGTTGGTATATCCGCAGATTAGCGACAAACTGCCAGAGACGAAACTCTTGGTACAGCGGATTTGACTTGGCAATACACTTTACGGGAGCCGTCTTTTGTTCACCGGTTTCTTTGTCTACATAAGTGTGCGATTCGTAAGGACAGTCGTCTATGAGCGACTTCTTGCTTTTCAACGGACGCTGGTAAAAGATTATGTTATCAACAAACAGGTAGGTAAACCCACGCCCCTCAATAGAATGCCTGTAAGCGTCGTTTGTACCGTAAAGTTCATTCAAGCATGCTTCATAAAGAGAGTCATCACGTAATTCAGGGATGAAATTTATCTGCGCGTCAAGTATTCTTCTGAGTTCCTCACGGTAATACTTGCGCTCCACTGTACGCACGAGCTTGCCCTTGATTTTCTGCTTCGGGTCAACCAACAGGGCTTCATATATGTATTCACCCACTGTCTTACCCGACCTGTCAATATCCGCCTCGGTTCTTTTCTTGACAAGACCCCAGTCGTCTTCCTTCGGCATACGGAACGAACGCTTCACCGTTCCATCCTTATCTGTCTTCGGCTTGCCTTCATTATCAAGCTGGGTCGTAACGATAAACTCCTTGACCTTACCTATCCAGTCGGGAGGCGTTGGCGCAGGACGATGGTACACCATTCCATTCTCCAGAATTATGTCATACCATGTGTCCTTACCCTTGCGTTCGCCGGTATCAACAACGTCAACTACCTTCAAAGCATAAAATTCTTCCTGCTTGCTCTTATCACCATCTGTATCCTCGCCTCGTAGCTGGTAGTATCCGCGTTTCTGGTTGAAATTAAGCAGTATCCAGGCCAATTCCTGCTTTGTTATGGCGTGTGTCAAAGCTTTCTTGCGAAGATAATATATCGTCCAGTCATACGGAACAAGCCCACCATCACCGAGCCACTGACCCTGATATTGTCTGAAATCATCAAGCATCCCTGCGTACGAATCCTTGAACAAAAATTCATACTTACCGTCGCCCTTCTTGCGCCATGCCAGCTTGCAGCCGTCAGGCTCCTTAAACTTGCCGTAACGTGTCAGCTCGGCAGCGTAATGATCGGGCAGGAATCCCATAACGTCGAGCACCCTGTTGAGCCGTTCGCGCCTTAACAGACAACGCTCGCGCAGGCGCCGTATGCCGCGGTAGCCAGTGCGCTCGGCAGTCTGTGAGACCGAGTTGCCGTTTTCAAAATCGCCTTGAATAGCGGCGTCCATAGGTATTATACGGCTGCCACCAGCCTCTATGTGTTCGATAACTTCCGATCCGTCACTGTCGTTTCTTCTTATAGCCAAGGCCCAACCTATACTGTTAGGTCCGAGATCGAGTCCCAATATTCTTTTCATGGTGTTGGTATTAGTAATATTATATTTCGCAAATATAATAATTTTTCCTAATATCTTTTCATTTTACAGAAAAAGCATTATCTTTGCATAAGAATTTTAAGCAAATCACAATAAGGATTATTCCGTTGTGAAAACATTAGGGCAGCCCGTCGACCTTATACGGCGGGCATTTTTCGTATTTGTCCGAAAGCGGCTCTATTGCCTTTTATAGGAATATTTTTAATTGAAAATATATTCCTTACTTTGTTGTATGAAAAAGCATTATTTGAATATGCAGGTCGACATTGTACCGCCGGCACAGATTTAGATTGCTTCTCCATACAAAGACTTTGCACACATGTTCCGAATGAAAGGAGGCAAAGCCATGCTGAAGAGGTTGGACGCTGCCGGTTATTCGGAAGACTAAAAGCAGCTGTTGAATTAAACTTGTTTTTTATTCAAGCCGAAGGGCATTTTTTATTTCTAACGACATGTTTTGTCGCTCTGCTTTTCTATCTTTGCCCTTGTAAAAGTTGAAAGTATGAGCAAACAAGTTGAAGGCATGAGGCGAATGCTCCTCATTTTGAACAAGTTAAGGCAGTGCCATAGGTTCGTTTCACGACGCGATTTGCTTGATTACGTGAACGAACGGATGGACGAGCGCTACGGCTACCGCCGCATAACAGGTCGCACGCTTGAGCGCGACATCGCGGACATTGGCGAGCTGTTTGGTGTCAACATATCGTTCAACCGCACGCGGCAAGGTTATTTCATTCGCGAAAACTATGGCGAGTATGACGAGCGTGTATGCGAGCTGATGATGAATTTCGACCTGCTCAACGCCATAGACCGCGACCAAAACCTGTCGTCTTTCGTGCTTGCCGAGCATCATCGTCCGCTTTACAGCGAATGGCTGATGCCGCTTGTCAAAGCCATTCACGGCCAGCATCCTGTAGAATTTGACTATGTCAACTACCGTAACGACTGCGCTGAAAAGCATTTCAGTGTGTTGCCGCATTATCTTAAGGAGTCAAACCAGCGTTGGTACCTGCTGGCTTACGACAGTGCGGTGATGAAGACGTTTGGCGTTGACCGCATCCGCAATCTTGACGTGCTTGAAGACAAGATGTTTGAGCGCAATACCAGCATAAACGTGGCCGACCTTTTCCGCGACTGTTACGGCCTGTGGAACGACCCGTCTATGCCCGTAGAGGACATAGAGCTGCGCTATGACGCACTTGACGGACGATTTGTAAAGTCGGCACCAATCCACCATTCGCAGCGCATCCTTGCCGATACGCCCGACGAGCTGCGTATATCGCTCCGCCTGCGCATCACCAACGACTTCGTAATGGAACTTCTCTCGCGCAGCCGCTCTCTTGAAGTAATCAAGCCGCAGCACCTCCGCGAACGCATACGCCACGTGTATGAGAAGGCGTTGAAGCGCAACTCGTGACAGCAATCCGCCATCCGCTCAAAGGCCGCCAAGGCGTTGCTTACAGGCCGTTAAAGCCATCCATTTACGCCGTTGAAAAGAAACGTTTGGGCGGTTCAAGTCAAGCTGCTTTCCAACTCACGGCCTTTTGCTGGGTAAAATGCGGCAAAATGTACGGTAAATGATGCTCTTTTGAACGTTAAAAGATGGCATATTGGAAAACCATTGGAACTGAGGCGGTTACAGTCTGTTGGTTAAGTGACTATTGGCTGACAGCAAGCTACCGGCTCCACACCTTTCGTATGGTCAATATGTTTGACTGCTAAATATCAATATGAAAACTTAAAATAAAAAGATTAAACCAATATTACTATGAATTTCGAAGACGAAAAACAAAGATTTATAGGCTTAGGCTTTACCGGTTTTACAACCATTAGTGAACTTGTTGCCAATATTGACGTTGTTCCACAACTTCCGGGTGTATATGTTGTAATGAGAAACAATGCAAGCCAACCTGAGTTTTTAACGCGAGGCACAGGCGGATTCTTTAAAGATAAAAATCCGAACGTCAGCATTGATGAACTTGAACGTAATTGGGTTGGCGACACGTCTGTCTTATATATAGGCAAAGCCGGCAGCTTAAAGGGCAGTGCGACGTTGCGTAGCCGTTTGAGACAATACATGCAGTTCGGACAAGGCAAAGCCGTAGGTCATTACGGTGGTCGGTATATATGGCAGCTGCAGGATGCAAAAGACTTAGTGGTCTGTTGGGAAGTGACCTTGGATGATGAACCACGCGGTTTTGAAAAGCAAATGATTGAAGAATTTAAAAACAGCCACAATGGTTGCCGCCCGTTCGCAAACCTTAGGGATTGAGTGCTTAACAAAAAAAGAAATAGTTTTGAGACGATTTACCTGCTTAAAGATGCTGTAGCATCGTTAATAATGCTTGTTCTGATAAATGTGTCTGTCTATAAATTCGGGGTTGCGAGTTGTTTTAACAATGTTTTGTCATTTTACGACGGACATATGAGGTTCATATGGCAATATGTGATTATAATGGAATATTATTATTCCAGAAAAAGAGCCTTATAATAGAGCAAATTTCTCCGTAACTAAAATTGGAACTATGGCAATATAAACGTATCTTTGGGAAATTCCATTACATAAACATGTAACAAGTGCTTTTGAGAGTTGTGAACTATTAAAGGAAATAGTTATAGGCAATTCTGTAAAAGAAAATAGATGAAATGGCATTTTCTGTTTGCAAACAATTAAGGGATGTTCCTTGATTATAAAATCGAAGGTAAAAGTTTGTGCTTCGCCTTCGATTTTATTTTGTATAAATCTGTTGCCTTGCTTTTGCTTTGTCGCCATATTTGATTACTTTTGCAGGACTTAATTGACATATATAAAAATAAAAGGAAAATATGAGAAGCAGGACAACAACATGGTTTGAGTGCAAGATACGTTATGAAAAGACAATGGAGGACGGCACTCAAAAGAAGGTTACAGAGACATATACGGTTGACGCATTGAGCTTTACCGAGGCGGAATCGAGCATTATAGAAGAAATGTCTGCTTACATTAGCGGCGAGTTCGAGGTTCGCGACATCAAGAAGGCTGCTTATGGCGAGGTGTTTTTCAGCGACGCGCCGTCTGCTGACCGCTGGTATAAGACGAAGTTGCAGTTCATCACAATAGATGACAAGACGGAGAAGGAGAAACGCTCAAACGTGAATTATCTTGTTCATGCGGCGTCGTTGCCGCAGGCGGTGAAGAGCATCGATGAGGTTATGGGCGGCACGATGATTGACTATGTGATAGTAAGTGTGGCAGAAACGCAGATTATGGATGTGTTTGAGCACAACAAGATTGTCAAGAAGCCAGAAGCCGATGACAAACCGGAATACGAGCAAGGCGGAGAGGAGGTGAAATGATGCAGAACATAGATGTTGCGGCCAACTTGCGTGCCATAAAGGAAACTTTGCCTGAAGGCGTGACGCTGGTTGCCGTGAGCAAGTTTCATCCTGCTGATGAAATCGAGGCGGCATACGCGGCAGGGCAGCGTGTGTTTGGCGAAAGCCATGAGCAGGAACTGACGAAGAAGCATGATGTGCTCCCGAAGGACATCGAGTGGCATTTCATTGGGCATTTGCAGACCAACAAGGTGAAATATATTGCGCCTTATATCTCAATGATTGATGCTGTAGACTCGATGAAGTTGCTCAAGGAAATCAACAAGCAGGCGGCAAAGTATAACAGGACAATAAATGTTCTTCTTGAACTTCATATCGCCGAAGAGGCTACAAAATACGGGTTTACGCTCAATGCCTGTCGTGAGATGCTCGCGGCAGAAGAGTGGCGTGAACTTAGGAATGTAAGGATTTGCGGCTTGATGATGATGGCGTCGAATGTTGATGACGAAGCACAAATCAAGCGCGAGTTTGAAATCGCAGCTTCTTTCTTTGACGAGGTTAAAGCCGCTTATTTTGCTGATGACGACAACTTCCGTGAGCGTTCATGGGGTATGAGCGGCGACTACAAGATTGCCGTTGAATGCCGTAGCACGATGGTGCGTGTTGGTACAGCTATATTTGGAGAAAGAGAATATTGAAAAGGCACTATAAAATATTTTGTGTAAATGGAAATACGGGATTCAGAACGAGTTCCGT
>ERZ780076.138-NODE-138-length-41279-cov-6.280177_pt1 | contig 41279 bp, 57 predicted proteins | sample MGYA00511022_ERZ780076 | MGnify/ENA primary metagenome ERZ780076 (study PRJEB29588, sample SAMEA2148733) | human gut metagenome | biome: human gut; feature: human-associated habitat; material: faeces | place: Denmark | collected 2008/2010 ... | reverse complement strand
GAATTGAAGAAATACAATCCGATTTTGAAAAGAGTAACAGTTCATAAAGAAATTAAATAATAACAGACCATGGCAAAGAAAACAGTCGCAACCCTTCAGACAGGTAAAGAAGGACGTTCTTATACTAAGGTTATCAAGATGGTTAAGTCGCCTAAGACTGGTGCTTACATCTTTGACGAACAAATGGTTCCTAACGAAAAAGTACAGGACTTCTTCAAGAAATAATTTATCTTTTGAGATATAAAATGCTAAATAAAAGTTCCTTTCATTTAAATATGAAAGGAACTTTTTTTGTGTGAAAGCGAGAATAGTTATATCTTTGTTATATTCGTTTCTATCTGTTTTATACTTTCCATATTATCAGCGTGATATACCTCCAGAGGGATTTCTGGGGAGTATAAAATATGAGATTCCTCTCTTTGCTTTCCATGAAAAAACGCTATTTTTGCGGTGAAATGTTTTACAAATGTTTTTCAGCAAATGGCAACATTCAAGGTAGTGGTTCTTCCTCATCAGAAAAAAGAAGATGGTACGTATAATGTAAAGATACGTGTCACTCAGGCAAGAAAATCAAAGTATATAAAAACTTCTCAGTTTGTTTCAGCACAGGATATTTCACGAAAGAAGGAAAAGGGTGTAGAGAAGATAAAAATCAAGAATCAGGCCATAATAGACCTGATGGATGAACTTGTACTTTCTTATAGGAGAAAACTGACTTCCGCTGGAATTCAGGCTGAATCCTGGGACGTGGACAAAATTGTGGAATATCTTACCGGTTCCTCAGACGGGTTTTATCTGAATATTATACAGTACGGGAAAGATTATGCAGATTCTTTGGAAAAGCAGGGGAGAACTGGAACTGCAAAGTCCTATCGGGTGGCTATGAATGCTCTTGAACGTTTTGCTGGCCCTGATCTTGACGTCAATCAGATAACGGTGTCTTTCTTGAAATCCTATGAACGTTTTCTTCGTGAGGAACCTACACTTTGCGGTACAAGGTCTGGAGGTGTGGTTGCAACTGGCAAGCCGAAAGCTGGAAGGGCTGTGTCGTCTTACATCTCATTCCTGAAGACTGTATTCAATAACGCCAAGCTTGAATACAATGATGAAGAAGCCGGAGTAGTTAGAATACCCTTATCACCATTCTCAAAGTACAAGATACCGGAGGTGATTGTTTCTGTTGAGCATCGCGTGCTTTCTGTTGAGCAGATACAGCGTATAATAGACCTTCCGTACGTCTACCAGAATAAAAACAAGGGATACTCTCTTTTCAATATAGCTAAAGATGTGTTTCTGATTTCATTTGCGCTTATGGGAATGAATACAGCCGATTTGTATGAAGCTTGTGAGTATTCAGGATATGTGCTCACCTATCAGCGTAGAAAGACGCGTACGCGAAGAAAAGACAAGGCTCTGATAAAGGTATTCGTTGAACCTGAGATTCGTCCTCTAATCGAAAAATATAGGGGAAATGGCACGGTTTTCTGTTTTAGTGACCACTATGTGACATCCGACATGCTTAATGCCATGGTGAATATTGGCCTGAAGAGGATTGGTCGTGAGATTGGCGTTCCTGACCTGAACTTCTATTATGCCCGGCACTCGATGGCATCCATCTGTGCGAACAAGCTGGGTATTGACATAGCCCGTGTGGATGAAATGCTGAACCACAGTGACCCGAAACTTTCCCTTGCGAGGGTTTATATTGAAAAAGATTTTCGGCCGCTTTGGGAAGCTAACAGAAGGCTTCTGGACTTGTTCGACTGGAGCTTCTATGCAAAAGAAAAGCCGGAGGAGTGACCTTCGGCTTAATTTATTCCTATATTCTCCAGCACCTCGTCGATGAACATGGAGCGGTAGTGGGGGCATTCCAGCACTCCCTTCTGCTTTGCCTCCCGATAGACCTTAGAGAACAGCTTGGCTTTGTCCCGATCTGTTATTGGTATCTCTTCGATGGGCGTTGTCAGAAACCGGCATCCCCAACCTTTGCAGGTCTGGGAGAGCTGGCAATAAGTGGGAGAGTCCCAGTTTATGATGCAGTTTATGACTGTTTTTGACATATTATAAACTGATTTAAAATCCGTCGGTAATACTAGTCGTTTCTTTGAGCTTTTTCTGAATTAATTCGTATTGGGCTTTTATCGCAGCTCCTATTTTGTCTTTCTTAAACTCCTTGTCTCTATAGTCTGTTGTAGTTACCAGTCGTATTTTCTTTACACCTTCGGAGATTTGTGATATTTGTTCTTTACTTATTTGAAAGGCCGGATTTATGGTATAATCAGAGTATACGAATCCATTAATATTGTGGATATCTCTGACTGTTCCTGCATATTCCATTTGTGTATGTAATTCTAAAACAGAATCATCATTGAGTTTGATTAGTAGTATTCCTCCTTTTTCTACCGTGATAGGTGTGTTTGAAGTTGTTTTCAAAGATAGAAAGTAAAAAATATTCTTTTCTTTATCTTGCTCGGCCATAAGAGCAACAGAGAATACTGTTTTATCCTTCATGCTTCGCACGTTTTCATATTTACACATTATTGAACGTTCCCCGTTCTCTGTTTTATCGTATTCAATTTCCTGTGCGAAAGAAGTTATTCCAGACAGGAAGCAAGTGATGAGTAATAACAGCTTTTTCATAGTTTATCCTATTTTATTTGATTTCTGTAAATTGCATTTCTGACATAATAGTTGCAAGTTTTCCACGCTTGTATCACCACCTTTGGAAAATGGGATGATGTGGTCCAAATGTAGGTTTTCAGTTGAGCCACAATAAACGCATCTTCCTCCGTCTCTTCTCCAGACAGCATCGACCACTTCTTTTGGAATCGGCGGCCGTTTGTTTGCTTCCGGGAATATTTCCCCTTCATCCATGAGCTCCTGCAACGCTATTTTCTCAAGTTCATGCTTGCGCTTCTTCCTAAGTAATTTTTCTTTGATTTCTTCTATCTTTTCTCGTTCATGTAGTGCTTCAGCTTCTAACCTTTGTTGCTCCATTTTATTTTCATATTGGGAAATTGCTTCTGGTGAATAATCTATTTCTAGAACATCAGAGAAATCCTCAACTTGTTTTTGAATGCGCTTATACATTTCATCATATATCGGTGTAAGTATGTGTACTATACACTTTTCTACGGGATACTTAATAGACGCATATCCAAAAAATGTAGTTTTAATGTATATTGGAGAAGATGTTTTTTCATCATGAAAAAATACATCTGGTTTGTCACTTATATAGGTGATATATGGGGCGTAATTATCCTTGTCCGTCCTGAAATGTTTAAATTTAAGAACTTGCTTGTATTCGTTTATTGCTACCCATTCAAACATAGCAGGAAATAAGTTGGGATTATTTTTAATGCCAATGCACCATTTATCCTTGAAGCCCTTACAAGCAATAGCCTCAATCTCTTCAAATGTGTAGTATTTCTTTTGAGGAATAGGCTCTTCTTTTATAGTTTTCTTTGGGCCGAATATATTGAAAAAGCTCATCTTCTTCTGGGTCTTTGTAGTTCTATTACGTTGAATATCTGCTTCACATCGGCAAGGTTGATGACCTTGTCTGGGTACATCGAGTTCAGTGAGTGTATCGTGATGGTGTGGTTTTCCACGTCATGGTTGATGATACGCTTCACCAGTATTCCTTCAGTATGTACGATGACGAAGTCCCATTTCCTGATGTGCAGCTTGCTGTCTGCCCATAGGTGCGGCATGATTTCCCGGCACAGCAGGCGGTCACCTTCCAGGATAGCATCCTCTGTTCCATCGTTCATACTGTCTCCCTTCACTTCAAAGGCAACGTAGTGTCCTTGTGCTTCATGGTCTACTATATATGGTATGGTAGGCAGGGTTGCCATGTATGCTGCATCTGCGTATCCGCAGAGGTATCCGGCTTGTGCGTATTGGCTCACGAGTGGTACACGTAGTATGATTGGTTCGTCAATGGGGGATGCTTCATCTGATGGCTGGTTAGGTGTATTCAGCATTTCTCCTTCACCGGTGAGTAGCCAGGTCAGATTAAATTGTCCATATTTACTTATTATATCATTGGCAAGGGAAGAAGAAATTTTTTTCACCTTCCCTTTTTGCAGGTCAAAGATACGCTGATATTTCACTCCTATACTCTCTGCGAATGTTGGAGCTTTTAAATTCAACTCTTCTAAAACTTTATTTATAATTTCTTGTCCTGTCATATAAGAATATTCTTATATTTGCGTTAAACTTAAAATCTATATTGTTATGTTCTCTTATTACATTGAAAAACTTGTTTTAGCATACTTTGATGCTTTTAGTGCAGCCCTCCAAGAAATACATAAAAAGCAGATGGAAGAGTGCGATCAAGGAATGAAAGAACTTAAAAGGTTACTTATTGAAGAAGCTGCCAATGAACAAAAGTAATTCATAAGCTTTATCGCTGTGTGGGATAGCCTTTTTTAATTCCTTTATTGTCCTTGTGATGTTTTCAGGTGATACATCCTTTATATGGAGGTGGAAGAATGTTGTTAATAAATCAACAGTTTCTTCTACCTTTTCTTTTTGGTTGAGGTTAATATATCCTTGTAATATATGTGTTTGTAGGGATAACGCTCTATTCCATTCTCTGTTTTCTATATAAAATCTCGCATCTTCAACTTGGTATGTTAGCGTATTACCTATGATAGCTGTATATATATCTTTTGCTTTCTTGTCAAACTCCTCTTTTATAGTTCTTTTTATTTTATTCTCAATATCTATAAAGGTGTAAATCTGCCATCCTAATAATAGGGTTACTAGTAAAGATAGTATCCCAACAAGTACACTCATTCCATCCCATGTTAATGGCTCAGACCTGAGAAGCGATATGCATATTGATGCTATCGATAGTAAAACAGATCTTCCGAACAGAATCCAAATGTTTTTCTTGCTCATAAGTGATAACTTTTGTTAAATATAAGATATTTCTTATATACAATTTCTTTTTTATATAAGATATTTCTTATATTTGCAACATCAAACAATAAACAATAAACAAAGGAACAGAAAAAACGGGAAACCGCCAAATAAAAGTGATAACTAAAAGGAGGTAACGCCATGAGAATGTATGATTTGAAACAGATTATGAAGGATGCTTGGAGAACATATAAGTATGTCGCTAAGAAGAAGGGAAAGACTTTCGGTGAAGTCCTGAAATCCACATGGAGACTTGCAAAGCTCCAGGTTTCAATGAAGAAGGCAATGGATACGAAGAGAGAGCCTTTAGCTGGATTGCAGTCAGCTTGCAAGGCTGTCAGCTACGACTGGTCAGGCGTAACGGAAGCGGCCATTTATCCGGACAACAACAGCGGTTACCTGGGTTCCAAATATTGCGGAGATTAATCAGGATAACGGATTTCCCTATCCGGCCATAGAGCCTACCCTTTGATGAGGAGATAGGGAGCATGAAGGAGTGACTGCCCAAAGCAGTCCGTTCCAGAAAGCGATACTGGCGCATACCCTCATTACCAGCATAGAGGACGCGAGGATTCAAGGGTCGAAGCAAGCAGCCACAAGGTCGATGCAAGCAGCCTGGCTAAATAATGGCAAATGTCCCGAACGGTCATGCAGTGAAGAATAGTAGCTGATAACTCCGGTGGAAAGAGCAGAGAGAGCTTATCGGGGCACGAATCAAATAATAATAACATGAAAATACTACTTGCTTTATGTGCATTGTCCGTATTGGTGATGCACTTCAATCAGGATTTGAATCCGGTCTACTGGATTGGATTTTCAGGGTTTGTAATAACTGGCTTCTGGGCCGCTTATAAAATGGATAAGGATGGAAGAGCTTCAAAAGGTAATAAAGAGCATCTGCGATGATTTTGCAGACATCAACGCCATTCTGGCGGCACGCTCGCGAGAACTGGACAGACGAGAGCTGTTCGATAAGGAGATAGAAACGGAAATCAATAACATTAAAAAGAATAGACATGAAAACAAATGAAGAATTGAAAGCTATGACGCATGATGAACTCGTGGCATACACACAGAATCTGCAACGCGAATCCGAAGAATACAGAAAATCAATGCTGTATTACATGGAAGAAGAGAAAAAGATTGAATCGAAGTTTGACAACTTCAAGAACTTAGTCAAATCGCTGGTTGTCTTAGTCGATTAGTTTTTATGGGTTATAGAAAATGGGTAGATGCCGGGCTGTGAAGTTCGGCATTTCTTTTAAGGAGCAAGGAAACATGGCGGGCGTTGCTATGACTAATTGAAGTCATAGATGTTCGGGTTCGAATCCCGATTGCTCCACAAACATTAAAAAGTAAGCGATATGGTAAAAGTAACAGAAAACTGGGCATCGACCTTGCGAGGAATGAAGGTCGGTGAGACTGTGATATTCCCCATTTCCTCTATTTCGTCAGTGAATACAACCATTTCCAGACTTCGGTTGGAAATGTGCGTGGAAGGGGCAGACTGGAAGCGGGTAGGAGAGATAGACCGGAAGCATGGAGAATTCAAGGTAAAACGTGTGTCATGAATGATTTATCTGAACGTGAGCATCTGGTTGCAGAGCAGTATTGCAAGGGGCTTGCGGATAAGGAGGTGGCCGACAGTCTTGGCCGCTCTACATGGACAATCAAGGCACAGAAGCGCGACATATACCGGAAGCTGGGTATCAGCAAGGATACAGAGCTGGTTCTGTATATGTTCTGCGAAAAGCTGAAAATCAACTTCGACCTGAAGGAGATTCGTAAACATGGGCTGGAAATGTTCTTCTCATTCCTTTTTATCCTCATGGCGGTAACAGATTACCATGTGGACATGAGAAGATGCCGGATGCAGACAAGAGCAAGAGTAACCAGAGTAGTAAGGAGGAGAGCAGATGGAGATTGACGCATGGCAGTTGAAGACGATTATCCGTGAGACCGCAAAGGAAGCGGTGGAGGAATACATCAGACGCAGCAACCCGACTTCTGACGAGATAACCTATTCCAAAGCGTGCCGCAGGTACGGTGAAGGATGGTTGGACCATCAGATAGCCATTGGTGCTGCAAAATGGATACGGAAGGGAGTGTATCAGAATTCCCCGAAAATATTTTCCATAAAGCAGTTGGACGATTTGAAGTATGGCCCTTCAAGTCAGCTCAGAGCTGCAATGGGATGAAAGCACGTCCGGAGAGGTCTGGCCGCCTTTCAGGACAAAAGATATATCAGTTTATTAACCACTTAAATTTTTTGATTATGGGACTTATTAAGAAACCAAATGAATTGCAGGTCAAGAAAACCTTGTCAGCACTTATTTACGGACAGCCAGGTATGGGAAAGACCACGCTGGCCTTGTCGGCACCGCATCCGCTTCTTCTGGACTTTGACGGTGGCGTACACCGTGTGAACGCTGCCCACCGTGTGGATACGGTACAGATAACGAAATGGGAAGAAGTGGATGAAGTGATGCAGTCGCCTGAGATTGCCGACTATGCTACGTTCGTAATTGATACCGCAGGAAAGATGCTTTCCTTCATGGACAAGTATATCATGCAGAACAATCCGAAGATGCGCAAGGCGGATGGTACTCTTTCCCTTCAGGGCTACGGAGTAAGAAAGAACATGTTCATCAACTTTGTAAATCAGGTATCCCTTATGGGCAAATCGGTGATATTCGTTGCGCATGAACGTGAGGAAAAGAACGGTGAGGAAAAGCAGATACGTCCGGAAATCGGTGGTTCATCTGCCGGTGACCTGATTAAGGAGCTGGATTTGGTCGGTTACATGGAAGCTATCGGAAAGAAGCGTACCATTTCCTTCAATCCTTGCGAGAAGTTCTACGGAAAGAACACCTGCAATCTTCCTGAACGCATGGAGATTCCAATCATTATCAATGACAAGGGTGATGTGACCGGAGAGAACAATTTCATGACGAATATCATCAATACCTATTCGAAATATCAGGAGAAACAGACAGAGCTTTCTTCCGAATACGAAGACCTGATGGAAGTAATCAAGGCGCAGGTGGAACTTGTGAATGACGTGGAGTCGGCCAACAGCGTGGCAAAATCCCTTGCAGGTATGCAGCACATTTTTGACAGCAAGCTGCAGGCTGGACAGCTTCTTAACAAACGATGCAAGGAACTGGGTTTGAAGTTTGACAAAATCAAGAAGGAATATGCAGCAGCCTAATTACAGAATGTATCCGTCACTTTTGGATAAGTTCGAAGCTTATCTGAGGGCGGATGAAGAGGTGGAGAGCTTCTTCAACATAGACAATGAAACCGGAGAGTACAAACGCTCTCCGGAAGAAATTGAAGCGGAACTGAAACAGTCCCTGATTGACGCGATCAACCGTGTCCCGTTCGACAGTGAAGCAGCCGACAAGGGTACGGCCTTCAATGCGCTTGTGGACATGGCGATTCATAATAAGCCTCACGTTCCCAGTGAGCGTGCTCCGTATTCCATTATCGGAGACAGGGAAACAAATACCGTTCAGGTAACTTTCCCGGCTACAGAGATGGCACCCATGCGGAACTTCCTCTTTGACCGTGCCTGGGTTATTGAGCAGGCCAAGTATTTCGATGGGGCGGTAAGCCAGTTGTATGTCTCTGCAATCCTTCCAACCAAATATGGTGATGTGGAGCTTTACGGATTTATCGACGAGCTCAAGCGTGATGTGGTATATGACATCAAGACGACAAGCTCGTACAGCTTCGGAAAGTATGAGCACGGCTGGCAGCGGCATGTGTATCCTTACTGCCTGATAGCTTCAGGAGAGATGGAGAGCGTAAGCGCATTTGAGTATACGGCCTTTGCATTGAAAGGAGGTACCAGCCGCACTCCGCTCATTTCTGGGACACGTTATCCGGAATACTATACCTACAATCATAAGCAGAGCGTAAAGTTGCTCACAGCCCATGTAGAGCGTTTTATTGAGTTTCTGGAAGCAAATAAGGATTTGATAACCGATAAAAAGATTTTTGGACAATGAGTCAGACAGCTATTCTGGTGAAGGAAAAGGGAGTGGTGAGGATTGACAAGCCTTTCGACTTCATGTGCAGCCAGCTTCGGAACGGACGTTACAAAGTCGTCATCGAGCGCTATACGGAGCCACGGACTATCAGTCAGAATGCCTTGATGTGGCTTTGGTTTACGTGCATCGAGCAGGAGACCGGAACGGACAAGCAGGACGTACATGACTACTACTGCAGCCTTTTCCTTCGCCGGACGGCTGTAATAAACGGAAAGGAGACGGTTGTTGCCGGAAGCACGTCACGCCTGAACACTTTGCAGATGACGGACTTTCTTAATAAAGTGAAGGCGGATGCGGCGGCTGAGCTGGGAATATCGCTTCCTCTTCCGGATGACTTGTACTATCAGGAGTTTATTAACGAATATAAATACAGGAGATAAGGACATGGATATAACAAAAGCAAAAGTGACGAAGGATAATACCCTCGTTGCAACCTATATGGATGAAACGGGTACGGTGACGGTAGAGGGAAAGAATCTCGTGACCAATGACCTGATAAACGCTTTCAAGGCTCTGGTTCCCCAAATGGCTTTCCTCTGTGAACAGAAGGAAGCGGACGGTAAGGAGTTCCTGGAAGATATGCCGGAGAACATTGACAGCATCCTTGAGGTGACCGGATATACGGTGGGAGGTGACGGTGACAGCAGGGGAGTCACACTGACCGGAAAGCGGTTCCTGAAAAGCAACAAGGTGCTGAATCTGAACGCACCATTCACCAAGTTTACAGACGAAAATGAGGACTATGCGTTTCAGTTTGAGCTGGAGCAGGCCATAGAATCATGCAGCTATGAAGTGAACGAGTATATTTTCAACAAAAAATGGAAGGTGGTACAGCAGGAACTTCCGTTCGAAGAGCAGGCTGCTGCAGATGTTCAGGCTGATGTGATACCGGAAGCACAGACGGCAGCTCCGTCAAGTCCGGACATTGAAGCCTTTCAGAAGATAATTGATAACTCGAAAGTGACGATAGAGGTGAACGGGAAGAAAATCAAGCCCAGAAGTTCCGGCCGTCACAAGACCACACAGTTAGCATCATAATACTATGTTGTACCCATTTTGTGTAACGCAAACCCCGAATTGCTATAAGATAGCATTTCCCTATCATCCCACACTGAAAGACCTGGTACACCGTATCCCGAGTGTGGCCAGGAATCCGAAAGCTGCCTACATACCTGATGAACGCGCATGGAAGGTTTCGCTTGAAGATAAATGGTATGTGGATAAGATGGGAGAGTGGGCAGTATCTGCAAGGATATGCAGCCGCGTACAGCGTTCGGTATCTTCCAGGGCTGTAACGGACTACACCATTCCTGATTTGCCGAAGCTGACCGTTCCCCACGGGCTTCTGCTGGAGCCTTACGAATACCAGAAGGAAGGCATCGCCTACGCCCTGCAGCATAAGCGGTGCATCTTCGGAGACCAGCCGGGGCTGGGAAAGACATTGCAGGCAATAGGCACGGTTACGATAGCAAAGGCGTATCCGTGCCTTGTCGTTTGCCCGGCAGCCCTGAAGATAAACTGGCAGCGTGAGTTCAAGAAGTTTGTCGGGAAGCAGGCGATTATCCTTGATGACCGTAACAAGTCGAGCTGGCAACGCTTCTACGAACAGAAGAAGGCTGACGGGACAGCCCTCTGCGACATCTTCATAACCAACTACGAGAGCCTGAAGAAGTTCTTCGTGCAGGGAATAAAGGAGGATGCACGCTTTACCATGCGTTCCATCACGTTCGACCCGCGTATCTCATTGTTCAAGTCGGTAGTGATAGATGAGAGCCACAAGTGCAAGTCCAGCAAGACACAGCAGAGCAAGTTCCTGGAAGGAATATGCAAGGGTAAGGAATACGTGCTGGAACTGACCGGAACCCCGGTTGTGAACAACAATACCGACCTTATCCAGCAGTTGAAGATTATGGGCCGTTTGGAAGATTTCGGAGGGTACAAGAATTTCATCGAGAAATTCTGTGCCGGGCCGAAGCAGAGTTCCAATGTGAAGGAGTTGAACTGGAGACTGTCAACCACCTGCTTTTTCCGAAGGGAGAAGGCCAAGGTACTCACGCAGCTTCCGGACAAGTCACGGCAGTATATCGAAGTGGATATCACCAACCGTAAGGAGTACGACAAGGCGGAATCCGATTTGATTCAGTATCTGCGAACCTACAAGAATGCGGATGATGAAAAGATACAGAAGGCTCTTAGAGGTGAGGTGATGGTGAAGATGGGAATCCTGAAATCCATATCTGCAAGAGGTAAGATTAAGGTGTTCTCCGAGTTTATCCATGATGTGATAGACGGTGGAGAGAAACTGATAGTCTTTGCTTACCTCAAGGAGGTTGTGATGGAGCTGAAGAACAATTTCCCTGATGCGGTTACCGTGACGGGGGATGACAATGCAACCCAAAAGCAGAATGCGGTAGACCGTTTCCAGAATGACCCGGAATGCAAGTTGATAATTCTGAACTACAAGTCGGGAGGTACGGGATTGACGCTTACCGCTTCCAGCCGTGTGGCATTTATCGAGTTCCCCTGGACGTTCTCAGACTGCGAGCAGGCAGAGGACAGGGCGCACCGTAACGGCCAGAAGAATAACGTGAACTGTTACTACTATTTAGGGAAAGATACGATTGACCGCTATATGTACGATGTTATCCAGACCAAAAAGAACATTGCCAACGGTGTGACCGGAACGGATGATGTGGTGAAGGAAAGCGTGGTGGATATGGCCATGAACTTATTTAGTCAGAAGTTATGAGAAAGCAGACTACACCGCTATCAGAAAGCCAGATTCAGCATGATTGCCTGACATGGTTCAGGCTTCAGTACCCGAATCTGGCTTTGCTTCTCTTTGCAGTTCCGAACGGTGGCCGCAGGGATGCAAAGACAGGAGCGAGGATGAAATACGAGGGAGTTGTAAGGGGAGTTGCCGACCTGATACTACTTATCCCAAAAAAGGGATATGCTTCCCTCTGTATTGAAATGAAGACACCGAAAGGGGTACAGAGTGACGGGCAGAAAGAATGGCAGAGAGAAGCCGAGAAGTACCGGAATCGGTATGTTGTCTGCCGTTCCCTTCCTGAATTTATGAAAGAAGTAAACGAATACTTGTTATGACCTACATAGAACTAATCAATAACTTCTGGTTCCTCGATGAAGACTGGCAATTTACCTGCTGTGAAACGAGGCTTTATTTTTACTTGTTGAAAACAGCGAATCGTTTAGGCTGGGTGGATAGCTGGACACGTAGTGACACTAAGGTGGCGTCTGACGTGGGAGTGTCGGTCAATTCGATGAAAACTGCAAGAAACAGATTGGTTCAGGCTGGTTTGATAGCATTCAAAGCTGGTGGAAACGGGCAACGGGATAAAACGAAATATCAAGTTATATGTGAATTTAGGTGTCAAAATTTGATACCTAAAGTACCACCTAACCTTGAACCTAATCCTATACCTAACCTTGAACCTAAAGTACAACCATATAATAAGACTAAGAATAAGACTAAGAATAATAATAACTCTGGCGAGTTATTTCCGCCCGAAGAAAAACCGAATAAGAAAAAATCGGCAAAGGCAGAATTTATCCCTCCCACATTGGACCAGGTAAAAGCCTACTTTGAAGAAAAGCTTCCGGACTGGGAAAGGCAGGCGGAAATATTCTTCTATCACTTCGACAGCCTTGGATGGCGTAACGCTAACGGAGCAAAGATTGAGCGTTGGGACAGCAAGGCAAATCTTTGGATAATGGACGAACAAGCAAAACAATATCAGCATGGAAAACAATCTGAAAACAGTTGCGGAGGTAATAAACCAAGCGACATTGGTACAACAGCCGGAAAGCTTAAAGCGGTTGAACTCTGATTCAAGGCAGGCGGAATCATTCTGGAAGCAGAAGCTGGTAGAGTGCATGACCAGTGTATCACCAGGATTCGTGATAGATGCCAGAAACCGCAGGGAGTTGGATGCACTGTACCGCTGGGTATGGGAAAGAGCCGGCCGTATCATGGGAGGAAGTCTTGACCCGTGCAAGGGCATTATGCTTTGTGGCCCGATAGGAACAGGAAAGTCCACGCTCATGAAAGGGCTGCAGAAGTACGAAAGTCTGGTAAACAGATATGCGTTTGCTTTCGGACGGAAGGATTTAGGCTTTGCGTTCGTTTCAGCGGCTGAAATCTCATTACGCTATGCGGAACAAGGAATTGACGGAATAATTCGCTACACGCAGCGAGAATGCGCCACAGGGCTATGTATTGACGAGCTTGGGCGTGAGCCTTCGGATGCAAAGCACTTTGGGACGGGACTGAACGTAATACAGACAGTTTTACAGCTTCGCTATGAGTTTCGTCATGAGTATTGCACTTATGCGACAACCAATCTGGAACTGGATGATATACCGTCACGGTACGGAATCTACATTGCAGACCGCTGTAAGGAAATGTTTAATATCGTTCATGTAGGCGGTGAAACTCGACGACAATAATAACCAAAAACCACATCAATATGACAAGACAAGAATCAGAAAGAAAGCTCAATGAGCTGAGAAAGAAGTATATCGCCTTGATTTCATCCATGAACTTTGCCAAAGCACAGAAAATCAAGAACAAGATTGACTCCCTTGAAAGAGAGCTGGAACCGCATTCCTTGGGAGAACTTCTTCAGGACTATACCCCGGAGTTCAAGGTAGAAATGCTTCGCAAGATGCACAAGCTGTTCATCTATTCAGACTTACTTGAGGGTGCGGCACTGGAGTTCCAGTCTGAACTTGAATCAAACGGAATAGATGCTCAGGTAGTTTTTCAGGTAAAGCGCGTACTGAAAGAACTGAGAAGCATAGTACGAATACCGGATGAAGAGAAAAACGCTTCATTGTCTGACAACTTTGCCGGGATGTGTGATGAAGCCGGACTTGTAGTGAGTAACATAATCAACAAATATCTTGCAAAATGATAACGGAAAATGACCCAATGCTTCCACGTAAAGTGGATTTGGAGAAGAACCCTTCTGGAACCGAACTGAAAATCGCCCAGCATCGGGAACTGGAGAAACATGGAAAGTATGTAGCTATCCCAGGCGACAAGACACGGACGCGAATTTTCGTCCGCAACGGTGAGGATGCGGAGAAGAAGATAGCCGCTTACTTGGAGAGAATCAACAACCGACCTCAAAGATGGAACTGATATGATAAAGTTACTCTATATAGACCTTTTCTGCGGTGCCGGGGGAACCAGTACCGGAGTAGAAAACGCACGCTACGCAGATGAACAGTGCGCTAAAGTTGTCGCTTGTGTGAACCACGACGCAAACGCTATCGCCAGCCATGCGGCCAATCACCCGGATGCGCTCCACTTCACGGAGGACATCAGAACATTGGAACTGTCTCCTTTGGTGGCCCATGTAGAACGAATGAAGAAGATTTATCCGGATGCACTGGTTGTATTATGGGCCAGCCTTGAATGTACGAACTTCAGTAAAGCCAAGGGCGGCCAGCCACGGGACGCTGATAGTCGTACTCTTGCTGAACACCTTTTCCGTTATATCGAGGCCATTGATCCAGACTACATCCAGATAGAGAACGTTGAGGAGTTCATGTCATGGGGCGATATGGATGAGCATGGGCACCCTATCAGCAAGGACAAAGGACGATGCTATGAGAAGTGGAAACGCAACGTCAGGAAATATGGCTACGATTTTGACTGGCGCATTCTTAACGCTGCCGATTATGGGGCATACACCACTCGCAAGCGGTTCTTCGGTATCTTCGCTAAGCGTGGCCTGCCGATTGTGTTCCCTGAACCTACTCACTGTAAAGATGGGAAGTCGGATATGTTCGGTCGGCTGGAGAAGTGGAAGCCTGTTAAGGATGTGCTGGACTTCTCCGATGAGGGAGAAAGTATCTTCTGCCGGAAGAAGCCGCTGGCCGAGAAAACTCTTGAACGCATCTATGCCGGACTGATTAAGTTTGTAGCTGGAGGGAAGGACGCTTTCATTGTAAAGTACAACTCCATGAGCAGGACGGGAAAATATCAGGCACCAAGCGTTGATGAGACATGCCCGGTTGTGGCAACACAAGGACGGCTTGCACTGGCCAAGGTAAACTTCCTCTCCAAGCAATTCAGCGGCCAGCCGGATAGCAAGAACATATCTGTGGAAGGCCCTGCCGGAACAATCACCTGCAAAGACCACCACGCTTTCGTCTCAGCCTATTACGGGAATGGTCATAACCATTCTGTAGAACTTCCAGCACCGACAGTTACGACTAAAGACAGGTTGGCATTGGTAAATTCTGTTTTCATAGACAACCAGTACGGTACCGGAAAACCGACATCCATTGAGCAACCGGTTGGTACAGTAACCACGGTTCCTAAGTTCAATGTGGTAAGCTGCAAACCGTGGATAATGGACACAGCTTTCTCAAATGTAGGAAGCAGTATAGAACAGCCGTCTCAAACCATTACAGCCAACCGCAAATGGCATTACCTTATGAATCCGCAGTTTGCCAGTGCCGGAGGTTCTGTGAACAACCCATGTTTCACGCTTATAGCCCGCATGGACAAAATGCCGCCTTATCTGGTAGAGGTTGAAGGAGGTATCGGTATACAGGTCACACCCGTGGACAGTCCGATGACAATCAAGATAAAGGAGTTTATGGTTCTTTATGGTATCATCGACATCAAGATGCGTATGCTACGGATAGCAGAACTGAAAAAGATAATGGGATTCCCGGAAGACTATGTTTTGATTGGCCCCCAGTCAGACCAGAAGAAGTTTATCGGTAATGCTGTAGAGGTAAATATGGCCCGTGTTCTTTGTGAGGCTATCTGTAAGGAGATTATCAGAAAACGAAAGGTTGCGTAAAATGGTTAGTGAAGTACATAACATGGACTGCATGGAATACATGCGGAACATACCAGATAAGTTCTTTGAGCTGGCAGTGGTCGACCCTCCATACGGAATAAATGCCCCGAACATGTCAATGGGTAGCAACATGAACCGTAGACATGGAGGATACAATGGTGAAAGTATAGCTCAAAGGCTGAAAAGGAAACGCTTTAATCAAGGAGCTGGAAAACTTAAAAACCGGGCATTGAATACTATGCAATGCGATTGGGATTGTCATCCTCCCTCAAAAGAGTATTTCGAAGAACTATTCAGAATAAGCCGTAATCAAGTGATATGGGGAGGCAACTATTTTTCTCTACCACCTACACGCGGGATATTGTGCTGGGATAAAATGCAGCCTTGGAAGAATTTTTCCCAGTTTGAACTTGCTTGGACTTCTTTTGATTGTCCGGCATCTATCATTCATCTTTCAAGTCGCGGAGGTAACAATAAAGAATCAAAAATCCATCCTACCCAGAAACCTATCAAACTTTATCAATGGATTCTTGAAAAATTTGCTAAACCTGGTGACAAAATACTGGACACGCACCTCGGCAGTGGAAGTTCCAGAATAGCAGCTTATCGGATGGGGTTCGATTTCTATGGTACCGAAATAGACAAGGAATATTTCGATGAACAAGAGAAAAGGTTTCGGAGAGAATGTTTTGGAGAGATTAAAACGTCTGAAGGAATTATTGTGCAACAAAATCTATTTTAAGTCATGGGAAAGCTAAAAGTCTATTATGGATGGTCTAGAATAGGTAATGTTCGAAAAAAACGTGCCTTATCCGTAATGTTCGAGAATGATGCACAGGGTTGCAGAAGTGACCGTGGGCAAAGATGTCTGAGAACGATTCAAGACACCGTGATTGAAAGGTACCAGACGGATGAAGAAATGGCTGATGGGAAACGTCAGAACCGGATATTTACTGAATACAGCCTATTCCTTGACGAAAAGCCAATAAACGGAAGCCTTAACAAGATACTCCAAATGAATAGTGACGCCGATAAGAAACATGTATCTAAAGAAATGCGTGATAAGATTGCTGAAGCCTTACGGAAAGCTTTTATGCAGACGAATCGCAAATACAGAGAACCAGGTTGGCAACAACTTGAATTGAAATTTGAATGATATGGGAAAGCAGGAAAGTATGGATGACTTGTTCCTGATGGCTAAGGATTTGGCCAAAGCTGAAAGGGAACTGAAGATTGAGCAATGGGTTGAAGTAACTATTTACTACGGATATGCAGAAAAACAAGTAAGCTTATATCACTACAATCTTCCCCGTGAGATGTATTCCCGGTACCAATGGGTAATCAGATGGAGGATGGCGAAATTACAGTGCCAATACCCCAAACAGATTGTATCTACAAGCCTGTACTTCTATGACAAGCGTTCAGGAGAGTCGCTTGAAGTGAGTTCTTGCCTGTCTAAGCTGATTTCGGCCAAAGCCCAGATAACAAAAGCAGAACGCAAGATGAATGAGTACATCGAGCACAACCGTCAGAACAATCTGTTCTTTGATGAGAACACGGATGAGGAGCTTGTTAAGTTCCGGGAGAAACTGGAGCGAAAGAAACTCGAATGTGCTGAGTGTGAGAAACGATTGGAACAACTTGTTGAAAAAAGGAGAAATAATCAATGAAAACGAAATTGTATTACCTGTTCCTGGCAGTCATGTGGTGGCTCTTGGGATAAGTGGAAAGGAGATAAAATGAAACGAGTGTATAAGTATGAGGTCTTTGGCGTAACTTACTATGAGGGCATCTCCGAAGGAACTTCCGATACGTTTGACTCATTAAAAGATGCCAAACATTTTGTGGAAAAAGCTCATAACGGAAGATTTCACAAGATACATCAAACAATCTTCAAGTATGAAGAAAGGAACGGGGAAACCTATCGGTACGTAAAAAGACTTTGGTTTCTTAAAAAAGGAAGGTGGTACTCTACCAGAAAGGTTCATAAACAACTTTTATTCATGGAAATATGAGACGAACAATAAATACAATACCAAAGCAGGAATATGACGATCTGATGAAGTATGCAACTTTAAGAATGCATAGGAAAATCCAAAAGCTGGCAGACGAAGAGATTTCAAAGATGCGAGAAGCTGACAACAAAGGTGACTACGAGAAAGCAGAAGTACACGACTTCAATTCACGAGCGTTGTCTCGCATGGCCGATATGTATTATGAAATAATCAAGAGAGAGGATTAAAATATGAAACAAGTAAAAGTAAAAATAGAGACAACAGTAGAAACCATGTTAGATGATAAGCCTGTAAATGAATTTCTTGTTGATGTTGCAGATATATGTCACACAACGATAGAATATTCATCATCAAAAGATGGGGGATGCGAAACTCTATACGAAGATGGTGAATATGAAGATTACAAAATTGACATGGAAGATAGGGTTGCAACTCTTGAATCTGCTCTTTATAGGATATTAGATTTACTGGAGGATTGAATATGAAGACAACTATTTACAAACCTGTAGAAGTAGAAGTAAAATTTTTAAAGGTAGATGCTACCGTTCGTTATTGGCAAGATAGTTACATTAACGGTACAAAAGATTATGATTGCGAAGAAGAAAAGAATGAACCTCAAATGCCATGTGCTGAGTATATAGGAGAGCAAAACAGAACTTTTCGGGCATACGACTGGCATTGGAAGCCGATTATCGACATAGACAATGGACGCATAATTAATTGGGGCGATGGCATTACCGCTTCAATTCATTATAAGGTGTGCGACGAGTTCAGTTGCGACCTGCTTGACGAAGGAAACAATGCCATTTGTTCTTATGAGGGTTATGTGCCACACTGCATGTGTCCCAAGGAAAATGGATATGGGGATTACATCATCATGGATATTGACAGCAATGGGTTCATTCAGAATTGGAGGCCTGAACTTGTATTAAGGATATTGGAAGAAAACGAGGATTGATTATGAAAGCAATATCCATCAAACAGCCGTGGGCGAGCCTAATCGCTCACGGTGTTAAAGACATCGAGAACCGGATTTGGAAGTGTCCTCAGAAGTATATAGGCCAAAGGGTACTTATCCATGCTGCAAAGACTACAGTCAAGGAAGGATGGAGCGCACTAACAGAAACGCAGTTAAAGAAAGCATTTCCTCACAAGAATAAACTTTATGGAGATAATGAGGAGCTTCCGCAGGGTGCCATCATTGGCAGCGTAGTAATAGAAGATTGCGTACAGAGCCATCCTTCAGTGTGGGCAGAGAAAGGGTGCTGGAACTGGGTGCTGAGGGATGCAGTACTGTTTAATAAGCCGATTATGAATGTGAAAGGGAAACTTAGTTTTTGGGAGTATGAGTTATGAGTATGAAACACAAAAGACATCAAACGGGAAGGCTATTCAGCCGTGATACTTACATGGAGATGCCGATAAAAGACAGCCGAAGGAACTTTGAAAGGGCAGAAAGACTATTGGGTGATTTGAAACTGAAAAACCATATTATAGACGGGCTTGAAAAGGAGAACGAGGAACTTAAAAAAGAAGTAAACAAGCTTAAGGATGATGCGACATTTTATCACACTCAATGGGGAAAAGAGATAGACCTTTGTAAGGATTTGAAGAGAGAACTTGAATACGCAAAGAAGCGAAAATGGTGGATGATATGGAGTTTATAACTTACTGACAGCCCTTGTCAGTGCTTTGTGAATACCCGGTAACTGCTTTGTAGCGGTTATCGGGTAAATTTGTTTCTGTAACGCAAATACCGAGATATATGGAAGTGATTTACAGAAGTACAGAAACATTGAAGAAGCTGGAGGACAATCCGAGAACCATATCGGAAGGGCAGCTCCAGAAGTTGAAGGAATCCATACAGAACAATCCGGACTATTTTGAAGCACGTCCGATTATTCTGTCAGACCGAACGGGACATCTTGTCATTATTGCGGGGAACCAGCGCTATGATGCGTGCGTGAAGCTTGGAATCAAGGAGGTTCCTACGGTGCTTATTCCGAACCTGACAGAAGAGCGTGAGCGCGAAATTATCATCCGTGACAATGTGAGCAACGGGGAATGGGATATGTCCCGACTGTTTGAATGGGACTGCCGGAAACTCATGGAATGGGGTATAGAAGGCATCAGCTTCCCTGATTTGGACGATTTTCCCGGAGGGATGGAAGATACTCACAACGTGCTGCGGAATGAAAATTACGAAGCGGGAGCGCATATCAAGTACCTGGCATTTGAAGGGTACAAAATACCGATAACCGATGTGGAACTTGAAGGCTTGAAGCAGCGTGCTGCCGGGTATCTTGAAGAGAACGGAGTGATGATTGGTTTCGTAAATAATCTGTTGGGCTTATGATGGAATACATTGACATAGAATCACTGAATCCGGCAGAGTACAACCCAAGGCTGCTTACTCCGGAAGCACAGGAAAACCTGAAGAAGTCGATAACGGAGCTTGGCATCATCAAGCCGATAATTATCCGCAGGTCTGACAAACGAATCATGGCAGGACACCAGCGAACAAAGACCATGAAGCTGCTTGGATATACTCATGTTCCTGCTTTCGTCCTGGATGGCGTGAACTCAACGGATGAGGTACGCTTCAACCAGCTTCACAACTATGCCGAATGCGAGGTGTCGGAGGTACAGCCGGACATACGTGTACCTGTTCCTGAAGGAACGGAAGGTTTCTTTATGGTACCGAACAAGGATATAACCATCATTACCAAGGGTGGGAGCAACGCACACGTAGTGGACCTTACGAAGATGATTCTTCGCTATGGCCAGTTTGCGAATGCCGTATGCAACCATGAAGGAAAGGTCATCATATCCACCGTATACGCCAAGGCGGTGAAGCTTATGGGTATGGACCTGCTTGTCTATGTACTTCCGGAAGGAAAGGAGGAGCTGGCCCTGTCTTATTTTTCGAAGGAATACGGTGTCTTTGAATACTCCCATCTGGAACGGAAGACTTACATACAGTCTTTTGCACAGAAGGCACGTCTCAGGGAGAAAAACGGTGTTCCGAGCAGCAGGAGCCATTCCACGCTGTACGAGCGTCTGGTGCTTCCGTTCATCACGAAGGATATGCATGTGCTTGACTTCGGAGCCGGACAGAAGGACTATGCCACCAGGCTGAAGAAGGAGGGATACCTCATTGACACGATAGAGTTCTTTCACCGGAAGGACGGGGCTGACGTGATAGACGAGAAGGAGATACGTCAGGACTGTGCGGACGTGTGCAGGACATTGTCGGAGTATGGTCTGTATGATGTCGTGGTATGTGATAGCGTCCTGAACTCCGTAAATTCCCTTGACGATGAAAGGAACGTCCTTCTTTCCATTTCTGCATTGTGCAAGCCGGGAGGTATGATTTTCTGGTCAGGAATTCCGATACTGTTCGTACAGAAGGCTTCCGAGAGAAAGGAAACACATGATTACCGTTCTAGAGCACTTTTTCTGGATGCAAACAACTTCACGGCCAACTTCCGCTTTGGAGAATGGTATTTCCAGCATTATCATTCCACAGCAGACGTATGCCGTCTTACGGAAGAATTTATCGGTTCTGATTTCAGGATATATGACAAGGGTATCGAGGTAGACAAGTCACGGGAACTGCGCGGATCATCCTTTCAGGTATCCGTCATGAACGAAAGAAGGGCTGAGCACGATGTATATGCTGAAGCTCTCAGATACGAATTTACCCTTCCTCTTCCTAACAACAGAAGATGGGATTTGGATAAGGAAATATTACCCGTTTTTGAAAAATTGTGATTATGGCAGCACCAAAAGGAAATAAGTTCTGGATGTTAAGAAGCAAGCATGGCAGGGACAAGCTCTTTGCTACGCCTGAACTTCTATGGGATGCGGCGTGCGAGTATTTCCAGTGGTGCGATGAGAATCCATGGACAACCAGAAAGGCCATACAGAAAACTGTACCCGTAAGAGTGAATAAAGGGAAGGAGATTGTAACAGAGAACCAGCAGCACACACAGCAGGAGGTTACTCCCACGTCACGGCCGTATTCTCTCATGGGACTGTGCGTGTATCTGGGCGCTTCTACAAACTGGTGGAACGAGTTTCGTTCTGCCTGCATGAATAAAGGGGATAAAGATTTTTTGGAGGTCATCGCGCGTGTGGAGGAAACCATCAAGACCCAGCAGTTCGAAGGGGCGTGTGTCGGTGCGTTCAATGCGAATATCATAGCCCGTACTTTGGGGCTGGCCGACAAGCAGGAGGTGGACCATACGACGCAGGGAAAGCCATTCAAGGGATTCGATTTTCTTCCCTATACTCCGGAAGCGGACAAACTGAAATGACATGGGACAGAAGGTCAATATAAAGCAGAGGTTGGCATACAATTACCTTCGTGATGACAGGACGAAGTTTCTGCTGTATGGCGGTGCCGGAGGTGGTGGAAAATCATGGCTTGGCTGTGAGTGGCTGATGCAATGTGCCTACTATCTTCCCGGCACTCGCTGGTTTGTAGGGAGAAATAACCTGAAGGACAGCCGTGAGTCCGTGACCGTAACATTCAACAAGGTAGCGAAGTTACACGGATTTACGGCATACAAGACAAACAATGAAGGGATAGCGTTTGACAACGGTAGCGAAATAGTTTATATCGACCTGACATATTATCCGGTAAAAGACCCGTTGTATGAACGCCTGGGTTCAAAGGAATATACCGGAGGATGGATAGAGGAAGCGGGTGAGGTGCATTACCTTGCCTTTGACGTGCTGAAAACCCGTATCGGCCGACACATGAACGATGTCTATGTCGTACCTGGAAAGATACTTATCACCTGCAACCCTAAGAAGAACTGGCTGTACCGTGACTTCTATAAGCCGTGGAGAGAAGGAAAGCTGGAAGAACCGTATGCTTTCATTCAGGCATTGGTTCAGGATAACCCTTGGGCTACAGAGGACTATATCGAGAGCCTTCGTAATACGAAGGACAGGGTGACGAAGGAACGTCTGTATTTCGGGAACTGGGAGTATGACAATGACCCGACAGCCCTTTGTGATTACGATGCTATCTGTGACCTGTTCACGAATGAGTTTGTCAAGCCTGCCGGGGATTCTTCCGGTTCTGCTGACCTTGCCATGAAGGGGCGTGACCGTTTCATCGCCGGACACTGGAAAGGGAATGTCTGTTATATCAAGCTGGATCAGGAATACAGTACTGGAAAGTCCATCGAGACAGACTTGAAGCGTATGATGATAGAGTGTTCCATTCCACGCAGCCGGATGATAGCGGATTCTGACGGGCTTGGTAGCTATCTTGAAAGCTATCTGAACGGAATCAGGGAGTTCCATGGAGGAACACGGCCCATCAACCCTGAGTATGACAACCTGAAATCGGAATGTGCCTTCAAGCTGGCGGAGATGATAAACAACCGCCTTCTCCGTATAGTATGTACGGAAGCACAGAAGGAGCGAATCATTGAAGAGCTTGGGGTGTTGAAGCAGGACCACATAGATGCGGATACGAGAAAGAAGGGAATTATCAGCAAGGAAAAGATGAAGGAGATACTTGGCCGCTCTCCTGACTATCTTGACATGCTGATTATGGCGATGTTTTTCAGGATAAAACCAGTGTTAAGGCGGCCGAAAGCAAAACTTGGGAATATATGACGGTAAAGGAGTTGTTGGTAGTTGGTAATCTGTCACACGGTATTGAAGGAGAGCTTGAGAAGCTCCGTAAACCGTGGAAAGTGGGAAAGGTCAGGACACCTGATACCTTGAATGACATGAATATGGGTGAGCTTATGCAGTTGCAATCAATTAGTACGGAGAAGGAAACGATAATGGTTCCTTGTCGTGTGCTTCTTGGAATGTCGGAGCGTGAGGTTATGAGGGCTGATGCATCTGAGGTTATCGGCTTTTGCTTCTGGGTGGCCAGGGAAGTGAAGCGGATAAACAAGCTGTTTGCTTCCACGTCCGTTCCTCCTACTCCGGAGGAGAAGCAGGCTGGGGCAGAAGCATTGAATTTCGGGCCGTTCGGACTGCTTGACTATTATGCACTGAGAATGGGAATAACAGACCATGAGGCGGTAGAATATGTTCCGTGGGTGCGTGTGTATAAATGCCTGGATATGGATGCCAGGAAGATGAGGTATGAACGCAGGTTACGTAAAATCTTGGAGGGAAAGAAGAAATGACAGTAGAAGAGAAGGTTAGGAAAATAGTGGAACAGATGGGAGTTACCTATCTGTTTGAGAACTGGCAGGCTGCCAATGTAAGGCTTGACAAGATGCAGCTTCCTGCCGTGATGTATGTGCTTCCGGCTTCCGGAAATCTGAATGTGGGGCTTATGCAGATGAAAGACTTTCCTAACTGCATGATAGCCTTTATGGACAAAACGAAGCATGATTTCTCCGGTGAAGAGAATGACATGGTGATAGAACGATGCAAGTCTTTGGCCAGGGAGTTTATACTGAACGTGAACAGAAGCGGAATGTTTGAGCCTGTACAGGGTGACATTCAGTATTCGGTGTTCTATGATAAGCTTGACGTGAATGTGACGGGGATTGTCATCCAGATTCCTTTGAAGGAAATAAGAGGAATCGTGATATGCCCTACAAAAACAGTGAAGGAGATAGTGTATGGAACTTCTGCTGAGGGATAAGGTGATGGAGCTTGTGTCTTCAGAACTTGAAGCATTGAAACAGAAGGTAATCGAAAACCAGAAGAACTCCGGTCAGGTTGCTTCCGGCAGAACGATAGCCAGCATGAAGGTAGAGGTTACGGAGGATGGCGGTGTTCTGTGGGGACGTAGCCCGTTCGGGACACTGGAGACCGGACGAAAGCCTGGTAAGGTGCCGGCAGGATTCTGGAAGATAATCCGGCAATGGATGGATGACAAGGGCATCCAGGTACAGAAGCCTGATTCCTTTGCTTACCTTGTGGCGAGAAAGATAGCCAATGAAGGGACACAGCTATTCCGGAATGGCGGTAGGGATGATATTTATTCTCCTGAAGTGAAGGATACGGTAGAAAGGGTATCGCAGGGTATCGGTATTCTGTTCGGGAGTGAAGTGGAACATATAAATCTTAATTTCAATGAGAACGGGAACTATTAACGGATGCAGCATCAAATATCCGGATGAAATGGTATTCTGCTTTAATCCGAATATGATTACAGTGAATACTTCCAGTGATGTCACTTTTGTAATATCTTCCGATAGCGGAGGTTCCGGAGGTGTATTCGATACTACATTTGACAGGACGTTTACGATTGTGAAGAGACCGTATTTTTCGGATAATCGTGATGAATACGCTAATTATGTAGAACTTGACATATCCGCATATCTTCAGGCATGTTTCGATATTAACAGAAGTGGAGGGATGGTTGAGTCAAAAGTGGTTCATGTAAAAGTGACCATATCAGGAGTTTCTATGTCTTTTGATGTGACGGCTATATGGGGAGCTATGAATATCGGTGAGCAGTTTGATGCTCCACGTACCGTAGTACATTTTACGAAGTATCCATTTACTGTAACGATATTTGACCAGATGATTAAGCATGTGAGTCCTTCTGACGTACCGGAATACGTCAAAGTCGTGGAGGATGATTCTGAAGATGGTATTTATTTGCGCTGGATAGACCGTCATGGATTTTACCAGTACTGGCTTTTTCAGGAAGGCTCAAACGAAAATAAATCTGAGGAATATGGTGAGCGTCTTATGGAAAACTTTTATGGGAGCAAGTATGGGTATTACGGCGTATCCAGAATTCAGGGAAAGACTACCGAGGGAACCAAAAAGGCATGTGCGTCATTGGTTTCTAAGGAGATATTCAACATGCTGCTTTCAATACATTCTTCTCCTCTTGTCGATATGTATGTGGATGAGACCTGGGTTCCGGTAGGAATAAAAGCTGATACGGCTGTTGATTCAGGTGAGCACCTGCAGGATTTTGAGATAACGGTCATATTGCCAACTATAATTTCGCAGAGCTTATGAGAGATGAATTATATATTGACGGGACGAAAGTGGATATGGGTGAATCCGGTGTTTCTCTTGAATACCGCAGCAATATCCTTACCGATTTAAGCAAGATTGTGAGCAATTTCAGCTACACAATTAAGTTGCCTAAAACGAAAAACAATCTCAGATTAATAGAATGTGCCCATATTCCGAGTGCAGTGAGCAGCTTTCCATATCTTCCTCATGTAGGTACGTTATTACGTGACGGTGTACAGATTGTTGATGGTGCCAATGTAGTATTGATGTCCGTCAGTGACACGATAGAAATTGCTCTTTCATGGGGGAACGCAACTGGTTTTTCGAAAATTATTGAGTTTGAAGGAAACCTAGATGATTTGGATTATGAGATAGATGATTACGTCTTTTGGAAATACGACACATCTCCTGATGAAAATACTCCTATCATAAATTATGGTTTCAGAAGCATTGAAAAACATGTGTTTTATCATCCGGTTGTTTCTGCTAAATGGATTTTGGATAGGATACAAAGCCAGTTTAATGTGAATTTCTTGTTCCCTTCTGATAAGCAGGATATTCTTCAGCGTCTGAAAATTCCATTGCTGAAAAAAAACGATGCACAGAAACATGTGGATGCAAATCGTGTATACTTGACATTGAGCGGAATTGAAAGTGAAACAAGCACTACATATATAAGTTATAATTTATTATTTGCTAAATGGGCACAATCTTATTATGTGCAATATAAAGGAGATGTACTTGTAAGTTCTTTTCAACCAATGTATTCACATTTGGAAATAGAAGTAAAGTTTACTGTAAATCTGGTGATTTCAGGAAACCCACTTTATAAAGATGGAATATTGGTTCAAGTAGTTAAGGTCGAGAGTGGTGAAGTCCTTGATGAAATAAAGCCTTATGAAGTAATCGCTTTAGATGATGCGGTTTTTAAATACGAGTGTAGATATGATAGTAGTTTTTCTTTGAATCCTTTTGATTCAGAATTTATGTTTAGAGTGCGTACAGTTATGGCTACTGTATCATTTCCTACTGGATTGTTGCCAGGGAATATAACGATTGAAGCAAAAGCGTCAGAGGTCGGAGCTGATATTCAAGACTACAACAAGTATTTTACAATACCCAATTTACCATCGATAAAATTGATAGACTTTGTTAAGTCTATTGCTTACATGCTTGGGGTTTTTGCGGTTCCAGGCGAAAACAATGACATACATTTCGTGTCATTCGATTCTGTGATAAATAATAAAAATAATGCGGTAGATTGGTCAAGTCGAATTCTTCCTGATGATTACGGTGATGTGGCCCGTAATATCAGTTATCAGTTAAATGACTTTGCACAGAAAAATTGGTTTCATTATAAGGAAGACGATGGTGTTACAGGAAACTATGATTCATTTATATCGGTTGAAAATAGGGCGCTGGAATATGAAAGAGATGCTGTTTCGCTTCCTTTTTCTGCTTGTGATACATTGGGAGGTGTGGCAAGTATTCCTCTGTATTCGTATAATGATGATGGAGAGCTGGAATATGATGGTGGGGTGAATCCGAGAATAGTCTTATATGATTCTGAAACTCGTTCTTGTGTTTTCTATCCGTTGAGATGGGAGGAGTTGATACAACAGCATTATGCATCGTATCAGGAAGTGGTCAGACAGCCTAAAGTCATAAAGGAGCTTGTTCTTTTATCTTCCCCGGATTTGGCTGTGCTTGACTTGCTTAAACCTGTCTATATTCGACAATACGGTTCCTATTTTGTAATTATAAAAGTGAAAACCAAGGATAATAATATATGCGAAGTTGAATTGTTAAAGATTTAGTGTTATGGCGGATAAGGTGGAAAAAGTCCTTGACATCAAGGTGAATTATAATGAAGCGATTAAGGCAATAGCGGAGTATCAGACGAAGATTGATGCGGCCAGGGATGCAGAAAAGAGCCTGAAAAAACAGTTGAAGGATGGAGAAATCTCCCGTCAGCAGTACAATGAAGAAATGGTAGCATCGAAAGCCTATATTTCCGACTGTAATGATTCGATACGGATTATTACTAAGACGATGCAGAACCAGATCAAGCAGGAGAAGGAGCAGGAAGGTAGCCTGAGGTCTCTGAGAGCTGAACTGTCTAATCTTACATCTGAGTATGATGCTATGTCGGAAGCTGAAAGAAAGGGTGCAAAAGGGGAGGAACTGAAAAATAAGATAAACGAAGTTACAGACGCACTGAAGGATGGTGAGGAGGAAACCCAGAGGTATTACAGAAATGTGGGTAACTACGAGGAAGCTATTAAGAATGCGGTTTCAAGCAATATCCCATTTATTGGAACATTAATACAGACTCAGAATGAGATGGGAAGTGTGAAGGCAGGTGTTGTGGCTGCAGGTGCTGCCGTGAAGAATTTCTCGAAGACCCTTCTTTCATTGTTGGCTAACCCGATTGTTGCTATTCTTACTGCGATTTCTGTGGTAATTATGGCAGTAGCAAAAGGTATTAAATCGAGCGAGGAGAATACAAACCGATGGAATGTCGTTCTTGCACCATTGAAAATGGCTTTGGATGCAGTTGGTAAGGTGTTGCAGATTGTTGCAAGTGGAATACTCTCTGTTGTAGAAGCTGGTGGTAAGATGATGGGATGGATTACCAAGCAGCTTGAGAAACTTCCGGTACTTGGGAAATATGTGGCTGAAGTAAACAAGGAGAATGAGAGATACATTGCTATGGCGAAGGAACAGGCGGCGATAGACAGGGATACACGAAACCTGCAGGTGCAGAATGCAAAGAATTCTCTTAAGATAGCTACACTGAAGGCAAAAGCAGATGATGAACTGAATGTGTCTGCGAAGGAACGTATGGAAGCTATCAGGGAAGCTAATAGGCTGGAGGAGGAAGCAAGCAAGAAGAACTATGAACTGGCCAAGAGAAGATATGAACTGATGGTACAGCAGAATGCGATGGCTGAGAACACTAAGGAAACTAATGATGCTATTGCTCAGGCTGAGGTGGAGATGTATAATGCGCTGACTGAGTATCAGGATAAAAGGGGTGAATTGCTTGGCCGTGAGGTATCGTTGGCAAACGAAATAAAGTCGGCTGAAAAGGAAAAAACGGATGCGGCTATTGCTGCAAAGCAGAAAGAATTGGAAGCGGTAAGAGCGGCAGAGGATGCCATGCTGGCTCTTGTGAAAGATGGGCGTGATAAACAAAGTAAGGAGATAACCTTACAGTATAATCGTCAGATTGAGGATTTGCGTACGAGGCTGAAAACAGAGACAGACCTTACAGTAAAGGCCCGCCAGGCTATCAACGACCAGATAAAAGCTCTGGAACAGCAGAAGGCTGCTGAGTTGCAAAAGCTGTCTGAGGAGGAGTTACAGAAAGAGATAGACAACCGTACCAAGCTTATTTCCTTACAGCTTGAAGCAGTAAAGAAAGGTAGTGAGCAGGAATATCAGTTGAGGATGCAGCAGCTACTTTCCCAGCGTGATGCCGAGCTTGCTGACAAGGAACTGACCGAGCAGATGAAGCTTGCCATTGTGGACAAGTATGACAAGCAGATGGACGATCTGATATTACAGCGTGAGCAGGAAATATCGGAAAAGCAGCAGGAAGCCGTCAGACTGAGAATGGAGAATGAAATTATGCAGCTCCAGCAGTCCGGTGCAAGTGAACTGGAAATACTTCAGGAACAGGCTTCACAGAAATTAGAACTGTTGAACAGCATACAGCAGCAGGAAGGGGAGAGTGAACAGGAGTTCCTTAACCGTAAGCTTCAGGCTAATCAGGAATATATTGATGCGAAGAAGGCCATTGCAGACAAGGAGGTTGAGATAGAGCAGGTAAAATTTCAGGCAATAGAGACAATAACATCAGGTCTTTCATCCGCCTTTGAAACATTGGGTGAAAATAACAAGACTTTTGCCATACTTTCAAAGACACTGGCTCTTGCTGAGATTGCCATCAATACCGGAAAGGCTCTGGCTGCCGGTATAGCGCAGGCTCAGTCTGTCCCGTTCCCGGCTAACTTGGCAGCCATCGCAACGACAGTAGCAACGATACTTTCTAATATTGCTGTAGCTACAAAAACGGTAAAAAGTGCTAAATTTGCAACAGGTGGTTTAGTCACCGGACCAGGCACCGGAACAAGCGACAGCATACCTGCACAACTTAGTAACGGTGAGTCGGTGATGACGGCCAGAGCCACCTCGATGTTTGCTCCTTTGCTCTCATCATTCAATCAGATGGGAGGGGGAGTTCCTATCAACGTAACACAGACAAGTAGTCAGGCTCTCGGAGAGGACATGCTGGCCAGAGCTGTCGCCAAGGGAGTTCAGTCTATGCGTCCGGTTGTTTCGGTTGAAGAGATAACCAGTGTGAGTAACCGTGTAAAAGTATTGGAGAATCTTGGTAATGTATGAACGTGTATGAATTTCTAAACACACATAAGGGAGTGATGGAGCAGTTACAGACGCTCCCGGTACAGCCGTCGGACGTGAGATACCTTGAACTTTACAAGGAATACAGCCGTCTGATGAAAGAAGGGCATAAGAAAACCTACGTATTGCAGTACCTTTCGGACGAATACAGCGTGGATGAGAGGACGATATACAGGGTTGTAAAGAAGTTTTCCACGGAAGTGGATATGTAATTGTTTGAGGTGGGCAGCGGCTCACCTCTTTTTGTTTGAAAAATCGACTGACAAGGCGTGTCAGTGCTATTCCTTTCAAAAATTCTTATAGCCATATCGCGTTCACTACCTTTGTTTCAAACAATTATGAGATATGGCGAAATTATTTATCAACAAAGACATTGTAGCTGATACCGAAAAAATGGAAAACTGGTATCTGACTGGCGTTGATGGTATGTCCTTCTCTGATGTACAGGATTTTCTTGGATGGATTGCTCCGGATGACAATCACATTGATATTGAATTACACTCGTGTGGTGGCGATGTGGCTGAAGGATATGCGATATATGATGCTTTAAGGGCTACTGGGAAGGAAATTTCTGCTACTGTAGTAGGAAGATGTGCTTCAATGGCGACAGTAATTCTTTTGGCAGCTCCTATCGAGCGCAGAAAGATGTATCCGCACGCAAAGATTCTTATTCATTCACCTTATTGTCCTAGTGTAGAAGGTGCTCTTGATATTTCAGCGCTTGAATCCTTAAAAGCTGGGCTGGAAGCAGAGCGTGAACGTATGATTTCAATCTATGTTGAGCGCTGTGGGGTTGATCGTGCGGTGATAGAGGAACAAATGGCTAAAGAAACATGGTTTGGTGGTGAGGTGGCCAAGCAACTTGGATTTGTGAGTGAGGTAATTATGCCGAAGTCAGCTAAAGTAGTATCTAACAATAAATTTATGGGAAAAAAAGAAAATGAAGTTACGGTAAGCAAGTCATTGCTTGACCGTATGCTGGCCAAGTTAGGCTATGCAAAAATCGAAGATGTTCCTGCGGTAGCGTTGGAGCTTACAACTGCAGGTGGCGACACATTGACAGTAGAGCGTGAAGAAGGTGAACCGCAAGTAGGTGACGCGGCAAGCCCGGATGGGGAACACGTAATGCCAGACGGGAAGACTATCGTAGTGACTGACGGCGTAATTACCGAAATCCGTGAAGCTGAAAGTGGAAATGATGATACAGCAGCATTGGAGGCACGTATCGCAGAATTGGAACAGCAGGTTTCTGACTTGACAGCCAACGCCAAGACAGAGGATGATGTCAGAATCCTGGATGCAGTGGCTAAGGCTGGAGGAATTGAAAAACTGACTAAAGCGGCCGCAAGCAAGTACACTCCTGCAGGACGTACTACTACTATCGGTAAAAAGACTGAGACAAAGAAAGTGAGCAAGATTGGACAGAAATTGGAGAAAATCAAAGAAGAAAGAAAAGGAGGTAACAAATGACGTGGGAACAGTTAAGCAATCTGACACCTGATAATGGTGCAATTAGAGATTTGAAAGATTTGATTATTGCAGAGATTTTTACCGACCCTGAACTGGAGCGCTTCTTCACTCTTGTACAGAACGCTAAGAATGGTGAAAAAATTGGTTATCGTGGTGCAATGAGTGATGTCGGTTGGGCTGGCTCTGGTTGTAATCCAAGCTATAAAAGTGCAACCATTCAATTCCTGGAAAAAGAATGGTCAATTGGTGATTGGCAAGTTCCTTTGAAGTGGTGTTATACAGAACTGATTAATACTATTGCTGAATATTGTCTGAAAACAGGGACTGAAATTGGCGATTTGACTTCGACTGAATATATGGATGATATTGTTTATCCAGCATTGAAAGATGCGATGATGAGCATGATGTGGCGATTTGTATGGTTCTCAGATAAGGATGCAAAACTTCATTCTAACTCTGGAGTCTTGTCTACAGGAACTGATGTGGAATTGTTTAAAACGACAGACGGTTTGTGGAAACGACTTTTTGCTGTTGGAACTGCCAGTGCTGGTCAAAAAACAGCTATTGCAGCTAATGGTGAAGCGACGATGGCCGAACAGTTTAGCAAGTTGAAGGAGTCTGGAGTAGCAATCGGAATCTTCGATGCGATGCTTGAAAATGCAGATGCCCGAATTGCAGGTTTGCCAGGTGCTGGTATCTTCTGTACTAAGACGCTTGCAGATGCATTGACAAAAGACTTGAAGCGTGAATATAAGGAAATCCTTACATGGGAGCAGGTATTTGGAGGAATGAAAATGACAGAGTACAATGGTGTTCCTGTATACCAGATTCCGGTGTGGGATAGAATGATTATGAAATACCAGAATGACGGAACGAAACTTAATCTTCCTCACCGTGCTGTGTTTGGTTCTCCTCGTGAAATGTTGGTCGGAACTCCAGCTAATGACCTGATTTCAGAACTGGATATTTGGTTTGATAAAAAAGACCGTATGAACTATCTGTATTCCACGGGTAAGATGGGAACACAAATTGGTCAGGATGATTTGTTCCAGTTGGCTTATTAACGAAAAGGAGGAGTTATGTCAGGAATCTGTGACTATGCAATAAAAAGGGACATCGTGGCAAGCTGCGATGACCCGCTCGTTCCTGGAGTAGAGCAGGAAGGCGTTATCATGAACCGGAAGGACATAGATTTCGCTACAGTAGCATTCAATGCAACGCGTAAGAATGTGATTGAAACGCTGGCCTTGAAGGAAGGCAAGAAAGCCTATAAGGTTATTGTGCCTGGAAGCACTCCGTTTACCGGGACGAACACGGCACTTGCTGTCGGTACGTATCAGAATACGTTTACCAATACGGTGAATATGGTGATTCTTGCCAATGACCCAGACGTGTGTGCGGACATTATTGACGGGCTGGCAAACGGTGAATATGTGGTAATCCTGGAGAACAAGGCGAAGAACTTGCAGAAGGAAGAGAATCCGGGTGATTCTGCATTCCAGATTTATGGTTATTACCAAGGCTTGAAGGCTGCCGAAATTAGCAACGACAAATATTCGGAAGAAACCGATGGTGGCTGGTCAGTATCTCTGCAGGAAACAAAAGTGCCAAAATCTGCTTTGTTCCTTTACAAGACAGACTACGAGACTACCAAGACGGCCATCGATACGTTGACATCTCCAGCAGCTTGATATGGAAGTGATTGATGTGGTTAATAGGTTGAAGGAGTTGGGAAGCATTGCTTCCCTCTCTTCTTCTGACAAGGCAGAGATTGAAAACCTTTATGTGCTTGTCCTTGATAAGAAGTTTATCCGCACATCTTGTAGCGACTGTTATCATGATGCGGTGATAGAAATGAGTGTTTACCTTAACAAGAACGGAAAGATGAAAGAAAAATCAGAATACGGCTTGAAGAACGGTGTTCTCCTGCAGATGGGATTTGGTAGTAGCGAAATGTATACGAATGCTAACCTTACTGATGAAGCAGCGGAGAAGTATCTGGCGAAATACCCGGACAACATTAAGTATTTCTCAAAGAAACCCGATGACTGGGAAGAACGTGTAAAGTCCAGAAAGGACGGAAATGTGGTGATTAATGACGAGCTTGTCTCTCTCATGGTGGAAGCTATGAAGGATGGAGTTTCAAGTAAGTCAATTCAGGAAGAGTTCAAGGGTTATAAAATCTCCGGAAAGACTATTACAAAAAAAGTCCTGACAGCTCACGTAAACAAGGCTTTGGAAGTATTTGCTGATATGCAGGAGAATCCTGAAGGAAGTGAAGAAGGCAGTGAGAATGGGGATAATCATGAATCTACTGATGGGCAGACCGATGAAGAAGGAGAAGCGGTAGAAGGCGCTGAATAAATTAAAACCTCACGGAATTATGAAAGTAAAGGAACTTAGGAAGAAGAGCAGTGTAAGGGTAGATATACGCTATTTGCAGCAGCTTGGGATACAGTCTTACGGGGATGACAACCTCTATCCGCAGACGGTAAGAAATATCATTGCAGCGAGTTCTACCGGAAGTGAATGTGCTGACCGTTTCGCGGATTTCATTGAAGGTAACGGATTCCGTGAGGTTTCTTTTTCGGAGTATGTGGTAAACCGGAAGGGAGATACGGCTGATGACATACATTCTCTTGTTTGCCGGGATATGGCAGACTTCAATGGAATTGCCATTCATGTAAATTACAACATTTTGGGCCAGATTGTAGAGATTCAGCATATCCCATTTGAAAACTGTCGGCTGATTGAAGAAGATGATAACGGATATGTAGCGAAAATTGCCGTGCATCCTGACTGGAGCGGTGTGAAAACCAGGAAAGGGAAGAAGATACGTGTAGCAAAAGAGAATATCGACTACATTGATGTGTTCAATCCGTTGAAATCTGTTGTTTTGGCACAGATTGAAGCTGCTGGAGGGATAGAATATTACAAGGGGCAGGTTCTATGGGTATCTATGGCTGGAAAACAGACTTACCCAGTAGGTAAATCTGACCGTGTCATTACCGAGATGAGCACGGATGAAGGGCTTTCCAACGTAAAGTACAGAAATGTGCGGAATAACTTCCTTCCGTCCGGTATGGTTGTCACTAAGAAAGGCTCGGATAGTGTCAGATATGATGAAAAAGGCAATGAAATAAAGATTCCGGAGGATGACGGATTCTCTGATAGCCTTGTCAAGCTACAGGGTGATACTAATTCTCTGAAACTTATAGAGGTAACGCTTGAAAATGACGAAGAAATGCCTGTATTTATCCCGTTTACTACACAGAATTATGATAAGGAGTTTACCGTTACGGATGCAAGTGTGGTGGAGCGCATTTATTCCGCCTATGGTCAGGAGCCGTGGTATTGTATCCGTATCGGGAAAGTGGGATTTTCCGGCGATATTTTGGAAGATGCCTTTGAATACTATAATTCTATCGTCAGCAAGCAACAGCGCTTAATAGAGCGCACGTTTGACCGTATTTTCCGCTACTGGTATGAGGTGGCAAACCCGTCAATGGATTTTAGTGTACAACCATTAAAATATATAAGAAATGCAGCAGTATCTGATAACAACGCTTGAGGTCGCAGATTTGTCACGTAGCATGTCCGTGCATGTGGATGAAGATAAGATAGAGACGTATATACGTGAATCGGAGAGTATTGATATAAAGGCTGCTCTTGGTGATGCCTTGTATCTTGATGTAAAGGAGAATCCTGAGAAATATGAGCTTCTTCTTGATGGAGGTACGTATGAGGACAAGTGTGGAGAGAAAAAGATATTCATGGGTATTAAGACGGCGTTGGCATATTATACCTATGCACGGATCGTGAAGAACGGTGACGGAAATGTGACAAGATACGGATTTGTTCATAAGGAGGATGAATACAGCAGCCGTCCTGACATCAAGGAAAAGGTTATGGCCTATAACGATGCGTTTTCTATCGCTGATAGATACCTGAAGGAGTGTGTAAGGTTTCTTGAAGAGAAAAAGGCTGATTATCCGCTTTACAAGGGAAGCGGAAAAATTAAAGCAAACAGGACTGTATTTAGAATTTTAGGAGATTAATATGGATAGTATCGAGATGCTAAAGGAGTTGTCTTTGCTTATTCGTAATGCTACGAAAAGCGGAGAGAATACGGCTGAACGGGTGGGTAGAACATTTGTTGGCATAGTCGATATCTTATCAACTGTTACCCTTGACAAGCTAAGGAAGATATTTTTGCAGAAGGATTGTGAGGATGAAACGAAGTATCTCCTTAAACTCTTGGGCGGTATTATATCTCCTTTCCTTACATCACCCGACTTCGTAACCGGAATGATGGGTGCGGGCATGTCATTCTCTTCAGAAAAGGGCGGCGAATCTGTCGGATGGATTGACAAACTGTACGTGCGCAAAAAAGCTATCTTCCAGTTACTTTCAATAATGGAGACCGAGCTGGCCGGAGCTTCCTTCATGTTCAACGCCAGCGGTGCCAGAGCAAAGATTACCAAGGTGGAACGTATTGATGCGGTTCCGTTCTATTATGCGGATGGTAGTGCGAAATACTATTCAGATGGCAGTAGAGCATACGTACAGCCCAGCGTACATGGCGCAGTGTACCGATGTTACTTCCTTGCAGATGATGGAGATACAGCCATCGAGAACCGTTTCCGTGTAGGTAACCTGGTACGTAGCCAGTCATTTAACATCAAGGAAGGGGTGTATGAGAATGTTAGTAATCATTACTGGTGGCGGTTAGTTACTGCTGTAGGTGATAATTGGATAGAAGTTTCTGTAAACCATTGTGACGAAGGCAGCGATATACCGGCAGTTGGAGATGTAATGGTACAACTTGGAGACATATCGGATACGGATTTTCAGTCCGCAATCGTGCTGTCTGCATACGGAGACGGTGCGCCTTCTCTTGTCTTCTATCAGGGAATCAACAGTTACTCCCTCTCCGGGAAAGATATAGTCACGATTGGATACGACCGTGTGAAAAAAGAGGGATACTTCAATGTGTATGGACGTACCTATCTCGGTAACAGGGAACAAACGAATTACCTCAATCTGTCTGATGGAAAGTTAGTCGGAAGATTTAGCGAACTCATGCTATCGTCTGGTAAATCAGTTGTAGAGGTAGCAAAGGACGAAATAAGCCTTGAACTGGAAGATACAGGAATCAACGTCAAAGATAGGACTGTAACGGTACATGCAGATAATTTCTTTGTAACCAACACATCCGGTGAACCGATTGCTGTTTTCACTACTGATAAAAACGGACGTCCGATTGTCAAGGCCGAATACATTGACGTGGACAATCTGAAGGTGAAGCATCTTGATGGTGCGGAGGGTTCTTTGGAAAGAGGCTCTATCGGAGGATTTGAACTGGCAAATGGCCGAATCGGTAGTGAAGCAACGGCATCCGGAGGTGGAGGTAGTTTGTCAATTTATAGTGACATGATTCGTGTAGGCGGCACAAGCTCTTATGTATTAATAGGGAAGAATGTTGTTCCGGCGACAGCTTCTGGTTTTACAGCTGCGGGAAGAATCATAAACAATCAGACGAATACGTATGGCGGATATGGTTTTGACGTGGCCAATTATGGGCTGTTTATTGAAGTATCTGGTGGAACGAAAAACTATGGGCTGAAAAGCAATGCTCCACTGATGGCAACTGCGTTTATTGGAACCAAGATCGGAAGGCTTAACATTACAGGCAGCACCTACAAGATTGATTTCTCACAGAATAATATCTTCTTTATATATGCCAGCAGCGCATATAATGTGACCCTTCCGGATGAGTCGCAAGTCGCAAGTATGTTTGGTATGAGCAGCCTTCCGTCTGATTTCGGACTTATGCTGGTATTCAGATGCCTTGTAGGTTCGCAGAATGTCACGCTGACAGGAATATACGACCAGAACGGAAGTGTACAAAATTATACTTTGGCTGTCGGCGATTCAATAATACTACTGGTGGCCAAGGTTCCGTATTTCGGATATTTTTTAATCAATTATACAAGCTGATGGACAAGGCAATTATAATCTATACAGCGTTGGAAACATCATTAATAACTATAAATTAAAAACAATTATGGCAACAGAAGAAGATTTTGTATTAAGCTTTACAGGTGAAGAAACTGACAATCTATTGAAGCATACAGAAAGTATGAAGAATCAGACAACGGCAGATGACGGTGAAACGGTACAGGTGTACGATACAAACGGCGTTCCGCATAAGGTGTCGAAAACGGAACTTTTGAAGAAGTCTACACTGGCTCTCCCTGCTTTGGAAGACATCTCCAGTTTTGTGGCCGTGAATGCCGCTGGAAATGCCGTTGGGGTAATGACAAAAGAACAGGTTGCGTCAGTTCTGGCGGAACTTGTTGGTGGATTTATAAGGAGAAGCCCAGTTTCAGAGTCTTTCGACTCCAGTATAAATCAGGGCGTTTATAATATCAATAAGACCACTTATCCATCCGTAGTAAACTATCCTCCAAGTATTGTCTATGGGCTTCTATTTGTATTCAGTTCATCAAATGGATGGGTTTCACAATTTGCTCATAATCTAGAGAATAACACAATACACACAAGAATAAGAAATGAAGGAGGAAGATGGACCGAGTGGAAACAACTAAACTGATTAACCGATTCGGTTCCAAGAGTTCCAGTTGTCCCAAAGGCTTCTCCAATACAATTCGACAGGCCAACCTCTCAAAAAGAACTGTAAACATACAGAACTTGTTGAAATAGATACTAAGATACCCTGCTCAGACGGGTATGGGGTATTGGGCATCCCTTGAGTTCGAAGAAATCCAGAAAATCGGGTATTTGCATCTGATATATCCCCTCTTTCTATGAATCCGGATTTTGACATTAAACCGTCTTTTTCCCCAGTTACTGTTCCAATAAGTCCCGCCAGGACTTATGGGTATGAATGAAAACAACTGAAATAAAGGAAGCTATATTGAAAATTATTTGAGTGGTAGAAATTGGGTAGGAAATAGTAACTAGCTTGCTTATTCTACCCAATTTATACACTTTACTTACTATAAAAACACTACCTTGTTTATGAATTAATTCACAATAACAATGCAAAAACTATTTTAAGCTACATTAAATTATAAAATAAAAAACATGAAAAAGATACGTTACAACAGCTTTATAGCAAAATTACTCTGGGGTGGATACAATACAATCACTCTTGCCGCATTTGTATGCACAAAATACAATAATAAGGAAGAAATGCCCCAGAGAATACGAAACCATGAATGCACGCACGCAAGACAATGGGTAGAGTGTATGCTTGCAAGTGGAGTTGTTATATGGGCCCTGGTTCTTTTTGCAGGAATATCTGCATTATGGTTTGCATTGTCTTTTATTTCATTCTACATTCTGTATGTATTGGAATGGCTTTTAAAGATACCATTTTACGGTAAGAACGCATACGAGAATATCTCTTTTGAGCGTGAAGCCTATGCTTGTGAGAATGACAACAATTACATCGAAAACGGTGATTACTTTGAATGGATAAGATACATTTTAAGATAATCGTATTAACACCTTTTTATTAACATAAATTCAGATATATATGACACAGCTTAATTTTACAAAGAATGGTAATTCATGGAGTTCAGATGAGATACAGGTATCCTCTGATTTCAACATACACATTGAGAGAAGCCGTCCGGCACAGTTCAACATAATGCAGAAAACAAGCGGTGAAAAGTGGGCCGAAATACCGGAAGCAGAGAAGTACGCAAACAAGAATGTAATTGACGTAGACATACAGATTCTTGTTCCTAAGAGCATAAAGATAATCAGCTACTCAGAAGTTACACAGGCTCAATACACGACAGTATGAGAACAAATGTTATAAAAAGCCGGCTAAAGGCAAACATAATAGGTGATGGAAGAAAGAAATCAAATCCTTCACCTCCTGAAGAAAACATAACTGATGCGCTTCTTATGGAAGACGGAAGCCTGTTCTTAATGGAGGACGGAACCTACTTCAAGCTGGAGAATCAGGAAAATTCTTCTGCACCCAAAAAATCATATTGGAACTTTTAAACATTGAATTATGGCAATAGAAGGAACGAAGTTATCTGAGCTTAAAAATAAGGTTGAAGATATAAAAGGAACTGAGCGTATATACGTGACGGATGGAAGTGGTGTGCCTAAGTATATTGAGACAAGCCAGCTAGCAACTCAGAAGGACTTGGGGGATATTGAAAAAATACTTGACAAAATTATAGGAGGTTGATTATGGCAATATCAGACAAATTACAAAGTATTCTCGATAGCAAAGCCGCAATTAAGGCCGCTATAGAAGCAAAAGGTGTATCAGATGTTGGTGATGTGCTAGCTGAATACCCTTCCAAAATTAATAGTATTCAGAATGGAGCGAGCGACTACGAATTGGAAGCAAAAATGCTTGTATTACCCGTAAGCACTACCACAATTACGACCAAAGACAATAAAACAGCGGCAATAGCCACTAACGACCACATTAAGATAATTGATGAGAACTTCAACAGATTTACAGTCAAAGAATGGAATGACAGGTCAGTAGCTAATGGGTTTGATAATTCTCTTGTAGCTAAACCTATTGGTTTTTCTATGGAGTGTAACGATGTAAGGGTTGATGTAAGGTTTCCTTATGTGGGTACTATATGGAATTGTTTGGGTACTACAAGTGCGAACAACGCGATGCAACACTCTCTATATGAATACGACCAAAGAACAAGCGCAGGAAGCGGTGAAGATTACGTACCTTCACAAGACGGCAACCTGGGAACTAATACCATTGGCAGTTACAATGCGGCAGATTGGGAGATTACGGATAATGGAGACAACTTAACCCTTTATTGCGGCAACACAAAACAAAGTTGGACTATGTCGAAAAATTGCGGTAACGCCAACTTTATGGTTGCATTCAATTACAAAGACAGAAACGATGCGATGATAGCACAGAATGAATGGATGCGTCATAGATTCGCAATCTGTAGCGGTATTCAGACAACTGAATCTGACGGAACGGTTAAGAGTGTCGAGATACTTAATGCGAGCGGTACACAGGCAGCAGTCGGTGAGGATATGTATTTCTATATAGACGGACAGAATACTACACTTAAGGCTAAGTATAACCTGAATAACAGGCACGCTGTAAGTTCGGCTTACCTGACTGACGAGATAGCGGAGTACATCTATTCAAAACAAGTAGAGAATGGAATTAACATGAACGATACGGGTGTTAATTCGGAAGATAAGCCTATTCTTGTTAGAGGTGCAAAAGGAGCGGAAGCTATAGCCGTAAACGGTTACTGGTATATTATCACTCCTTACGTATCAAGGCCGAACGGCACGCAGACAAACTTTGATTATAACATAATTGACTCTCCTGCAATTTACTATTGTGAAAGTGTTGGTGACGGTGTATACTTGTGTGGAGACAATGAATTGTTACCTATATGGACAAATAAGAATATCATAAACGGATTGATAAATTATTTGAGAACTTATGAAGGAAGGACAGAAGAAATCCCATCTTATAACAGCGGCGGCGCCTGGTCGTGCGTTAGGTTCAATGGCAACAA
>ERZ780076.135-NODE-135-length-41931-cov-16.919238_pt1 | contig 41931 bp, 33 predicted proteins | sample MGYA00511022_ERZ780076 | MGnify/ENA primary metagenome ERZ780076 (study PRJEB29588, sample SAMEA2148733) | human gut metagenome | biome: human gut; feature: human-associated habitat; material: faeces | place: Denmark | collected 2008/2010 ... | reverse complement strand
GCAAAGGTAAGAACTTTTACGATAAAGGGCAAGGTATAAATGCGGAGCCGCTTACAACAAAAAAGATGAAATCTGCAAGGATAACTCCGCCCTAACTACCTATTTTTTATATAGTTAGGGCGGAGTTATCGCAACTTATTCCATTCTTCACCCCCTTGCACCATAGAGGAAGGACACCTTTACGCAACGGGCTACATGGAAGGAAAAAACAGCTGAGGAGGTGCGGACGACAGTACTTTTTATGCACACAAAAGCATAAAAAAACTTTCATCATGCTCTTTTCTGCTGCAAATTCTGTATTTTTGCAGCCAGAACAAGTTTATTACAGACATGCAGACAAGCAAATATCTATTGGCCAACGAACGTGACAAAGAATGGGGACTCACCGTGAGCACCATTGGGTACGAGATGATCGAGCCGGGAGAATCCTATCCCACAAAAGGACATGCCGACGGCTATTACTTCGACCTGAAGAAGGGACGCGAGCTCGATGAATACCAGTTGCTCTACCAACCCGAGGGAGAAGGCGTGTTCCAATCGGCACATATCGCAGAGACACCTATCAAGGCCGGTGACATATTCCTGCTCTTTCCTGGCGAATGGCACACTTACCACCCCTGTCCTGAGAAGGGATGGCACAGCTATTGGATAGGCTTCAAAGGCAAGAACATCGACGACAGGGTGAAGGCAGGATTCCTTTCACCCGAGAAACCTATTTACCATGTTGGGTTCAGTAACGACATACTAAGCCTCTACAAGGAGGCTTACCGCATAGCACAAGAGGAGGCCGCCTATTCGCAGCAAACATTGGCAGGAATCGTCAACCACCTCATCGGCATGATGTACTCTCTGGAACGCAACATCATCCTGAACAAGAACACAGCCCATGTGGATATGATCAACAAGGCCCGACTGCGCATACGCGAATCCTTGGAGAGCGACCTTACCATACAGAAGATAGCCGAAGACCTGGGGGTAAGCTACTCATCGTTCCGCAAACTCTTCAAGGAGTTTACAGGCATCGCTCCTGCCATGTATCAGCAAAATCTCCGACTGCAAAGAGCTAAGGAACTGCTCTCCACCACCGACGAGAGTATCAAGGAGATAGCCTACAGACTCAACTTCGAGTCACCCGACTATTTCTCATCGAAGTTTAAGAACCAGACCGGTCTCAAGCCCTCTGAGTTCCGCAATAAAATGAGATAACAGCACCTGCGAACCCCGGAGGAGCATTCTTCGCAAGAAAAGAAGCAAGGAGAAACAAAGAGCTGAAGAAAGGAGAAAACAAAGAAAAGGCAACCCGTCGCTACGACAAGTTGCCTTTTTTTATTTCATCGACTCAAAAGAGTCTGCTTACACTGCATAGAGGAAAGTGCGGATCAACCAGTAGCTTACGATACCAGCCAAATAGCCTACGAAGGCAATCCAGGAAATGTGCTTCATGTACCAGCCGAAGGTGATCTTCTCCAAGCCCATGACAACCACACCAGCAGCACTACCGATAATCAGCATAGAACCACCGACACCAGCACAGTAAGCCAACAACTGCCAGAAAATTCCGTCAACAGCCATATCGCCTACAGCAGCCACAGGATACATACCCATACAACCTGCTACCAAAGGCACATTGTCCACAATACTTGAAAGCACACCGATGATACCTGTTACGAGGTAGTGATTGCCGTCGAAGGCAACATTCAGTCCCTGACCTAAAGCTGTCAGTACGCCGATTTCTGCCAGACAAGACACAGCCATCAAGATACCGAGGAAGAAGAGAATGGTGCTCATATCCACACGAGAGAGCAACTTGGTTACTCGCTTCTGTGTACCCTCAGCATCTTGTCCGCGATGCAAACTGCGATAGAACACCTCGGTAGCAGTCCACAGCACACCCAATACCAAGAGGATGCCTACGAATGGAGGCAGGTGGGTAATGCTCTTGAAGATAGGAACGAAGATCAAACCGCCAACACCCAACCAGAACACAGCCTTGCGCTGACCTTCTGTGAAGTCGCTTACCGAAGCATTCTGCTGGGCAGAAACCTCAGGCATCACGAGTTCGCCCTTCAACATGGTCTGAAGAATCAAGGCAGGAAGAACCATGGAAACAACAGATGGGATGAAGATCTCGGCGATCACACCAGCTGCGGTTATCAGTCCCTTGTTCCAAAGCATGATGGTGGTAACGTCGCCGATGGGCGAGAAAGCGCCACCCGAGTTGGCTGCAATGATGACAAGCGAGGCGTATACCATACGATCCTTGTGGTCGGTAACGAGCTTACGCAGAATCATAATCATCACGATACTGGTAGTCAGATTGTCGAGGATGGCAGAAAGGAAGAAGGTTAGGAAGGCTATGCGCCACAGCAGAGCACGCTTCGACTTTGTCTTCATCACCTTGCGAACCCAGTTGAATCCGCCATTCTGGTCTACTATCTCTACGATTGTCATGGCTCCCATCAGGAAGAAGAGGGTCGTTGCAGTATCGCCCAGGTGTTCCTGGATAATACACGTTACCTTTTCTACCATTCCTGCAGCACCGCCAGTATAGTCAGGGTGCATCATCTGCAGATACTGCATAGGGTCAACCATGTAGAGTGTCCAGCACCCCACGAGCATGAGCAAGGCTATCGCAGCCTTGTTTACCTTCGTCAGGCTCTCTGTGGCTATGAGAGCATAGCCAAGCACAAAGACGACGATAATCGAAATTGTTAATGTTGTCATTTTTAATTGTTTGTGTTAGATATTTTTTTATATTTGTTTGTATTGGATCGTATTTTTGCCAAACGGGTGCAAAGTTACGAAAAGAAACGCAATATCTGTCCTTTTCCTTATTATATTTATATGAAATCGTTTACTTACTTTTATTTTTGTTCGAAACAGCAGGTGTTTTCTTCTATCTGTTACTATTCCACGTAGCCTTCCTGACGACAGAAAAATCACCGGGTCAAAAAATAAGGATGAAAAATCAAATAATCGTGGTCGGCAGTTTCTTTTAGTACTATCTTTGCAACCGTAAACAACATAGGAAATCTAACGACCTAATCGAATGAACAACAAAAAATACTATTTTGCGGTAGACCTCGGTGCTACCAGCGGACGAACCATCATCGGTTCTTTGTCGGAAGGTAAGTTCTGTCTCGAAGAACTGACACGCTTCGACAACAACCTGATACAGACAGGCGGACACTACTACTGGGACATCTATGCCCTGTATCAGGAAATCATCAAAGGTCTGAAACTGGTGGCGCAACGCGGCATCAACATACAGAGCATCGGTATCGACACCTGGGGATGCGACTTCGTATACGTGGCCAAGGACGGAGCCATACTGCGCAATCCACTGGCTTACCGCGACCCACACACCGTGGGCATGATGGAGAAATACTTCGACGAGAAGATAAGCAAGGAAAAGGTATACGAGAAGACGGGCATACAGTTTATGAACTTCAACTCGCTTTTCCAGCTTTATGCCATGCGCAAGGCTGGCAACGTGGCGCTCGAGAATGCCGACAAGATACTCTTCATCCCCGACGCGCTGAGCTATATGCTTACAGGCAATGCCATCTGTGAATACACCGTGGCTTCCACCTCGCAGATCCTCAACCCTATGACAGGCGACCTCGACAACGATCTCGTAGAAAGCCTTGGACTGAAGAGAGAGCAATTTGGAAAGATGACCCATCCTGCAACCATCATAGGCACCCTGACCGAAGAGGTTCAGCAGATGACCGGTCTGAAGGCTGTGCCCGTTATTGCCGTGGCAGGACATGACACAGCCAGTGCAGTAGCTGCCGTGCCTGCCAAGAACGAGGAGTTTGCCTACCTGAGCTCTGGCACATGGAGCCTGATGGGCATTGAGACCAAGAACGCCATCATCAACGAGAAGAGCTACGAGCTCAACTTCACCAACGAGGGAGGAATAGAGGGTACGACCCGATTCCTCAAGAATATCTGCGGCATGTGGATTTACGAGCGTTGCCGCAAGGAATGGAAAGACGAGGCTGCAGCCCATCAGAAAGACATGACAGCCTTGGGACATGGCGAACTGATAGCAGAAGCGATGAAGCAGCCAGCCTTCCAGAGCATCATCAACCCCGACGATGCCTGCTTCGCCAATCCTTCGAGCATGACAGAGGCCATCCAGCAATATTGCGAAAAGACCGGACAGCATGTGCCACAATCGAATGGTGAGTTCTGCCGTTGCATCTTCGAGAGTCTGGCTCTCCGTTATCGTCAGGTATTTGGCTGGCTGAAGGAGTTTGCCGACATCAACCTCAATGTTCTTCATATAATAGGTGGAGGCTCGCTCAACAAACATCTCAACCAGTTCACCGCCAACAGTTGTGGTGTCAGCATATTGGCAGGTCCTCAGGAAGGAACAGCCATAGGCAACATCATGTTGCAGGCAAAGGCATCGGGCGATGTGAAGGATATATGGGAAATGCGACAGATCATCGCCAACTCTATCGAGTTGCAGCAATTTGAGCCTCAGGACAAGGAGGCATGGGATGCGGCATACGAGAAGTTTTTAAAGGTAAAAAGGTAAAATCTTCTGAACTTGCTAAAATTCAAAAAATAATAACAACAATAATAAAAAACTTAAAAAACAATGAAAGCAGATTTGATTTTAAAGAATTACGAGATTGCCAAGGAGCGCTATGCGGCTCTTGGTGTGGATACAGACAAGGCTATTGCCACATTAGAGAAGACTCCTATCTCCCTGCACTGCTGGCAGGCTGACGATGTGGTAGGTTTTGAACGTGGCGAAGCTGCATCGGGTGGCATACAGAGTACAGGCAACTATCCCGGCAAGGCTCGCAATATCGACGAGCTGCGTCAGGACATCGAGAAGGTGAACTCTCTTCTGGCTGGTACCTTCCATCTTAACCTGCATGAGATTTACGGTGAGTTCGGTGGCAAGCAGATTGACCGCAATGAGGTAACCGTCGACCAGTTCACAGGCTGGATGCAGTGGGCTAAGGAGCAGAACATGAAGCTCGACTTCAACTCCACTTCTTTCTCTCACCCTAAGAGTGGCAGCCTCTCATTGTCAAATCCCGATCCTGCTATCCGCGAGTTCTGGATAGAGCACACCAAGCGTTGCCGTCGCATTGCCGATGCCATGGGTAAGTTCCAGAACGATCCATGTATCATGAACATCTGGGTACACGATGGCAGCAAGGACATCACCGTAGAAAAAGGCCGCTATCGTGAGATTCTGAAGAACTCGCTCGATGAAATCCTGGCAGAGGAGTTGCCAAATATGAAGTCATGCCTCGAAGCTAAACTCTTCGGTATCGGTCTGGAGGCTTACACCGTAGGTTCTCACGACTTCTACGCAGGCTATTGCGCCAAGAACAATGTGATGTACACCCTCGACACAGGTCACTATGAGCCTACAGAGAATGTTTCGGATGCAGTTTCCGCACTCCTTCTCTTCGTGCCCGAGCTGATGCTCCACGTATCTCGTCCTATGCACTGGGATTCTGACCACGTGACTCTCTTCGATGACAACACCCGCAACCTCTTCTCAGAGTTGGTTCGTGCCAATGCGCTCGACCGTGCACACATCGGTCTCGACTATTTCGATGGTTCCATCAATCGTATCGGAGCTTATATCATCGGTGTACGTGCTGCCCAGAAGTCTTTGCTGCAGGCATTCCTTGAGCCTCTCGATACTCTCCGCAAGTATGAGGACGAGGGCAAGCTCTTCCAGCGCTTGGCTCTCTTGGAGGAAGAGAAGACTTTGCCTTTCGGTGCTGTATACGACTACTTCAACCTGAAGAACAATATCCCTGTAGGCGAGGAATACATTGCCGACATCGAGAAATACGAGGCAGAAGTTCTCGCTAAGAGAAACTAAGATACTGAACATTTGTATGTTCAGGAGTTAAAGAAGTTAAAGGAGTTTAGACAACAGTCTTTGCACGTAGTTTTTAAGCAACAAGACATACGTCTTAACTCCTTAACTTCCTTAACTCCTTTAACTTCTTTATATACTAAAGTTCAGTAACCTAAAAACCAAACTATTAACAATATGGAAATATTAATAGGACTTTTAATCATAGCAGTGGGCGCCTTCTGCCAGTCGAGCTGCTATGTTCCAATCAATAAGATAAAGGACTGGAGCTGGGAATCCTACTGGATTGTACAGGGCGTCTTTGCGTGGCTTATCCTTCCTTTCATAGGCGCCATGCTTGCCGTTCCAAGCGGCCATTCGTTCTTCGAGCTCTTCGATGGCTATGGCTTCGAGGTGATGATGACCATGCTCTTCGGTATGCTCTGGGGAGTGGGAGGTCTTACCTTCGGACTCTCCATGCGCTACTTGGGAGTGGCATTAGGACAGAGCATTGCCTTAGGTACATGTGCTGGCTTGGGCACCATCATGGGTCCCGTGTTGCTCAACATCTTCTTCCCCGAGATGGATGCCTTGTCTTCGCTCACCTTCAGCGTAATCCTCGGAGTGGTGGTCACCTTGCTGGGTATCGCCATCATCGGTGTGGCTGGAAGCATGAAGGCCTCATCGCTCTCAGAAGAAGAGAAGAAGGCTGCAGTCAAGGATTTCAACTTCCCCAAGGGTTTGACTATCGCACTGCTGGCAGGTTTCATGAGCGGATGCTTCAACGTAGGTCTGGCCTTTGGCAGCGACATACACTTCGGCACCTTCACTCCCGATATGTACAAGACGCTTCCTGCCACCTTCCTGGTAACAGTGGGCGGATTCATCACCAATGCCATCTATTGCTTCTATCAGAACTCCAAGAACCACACTTGGGGTGATTATCTGAAGCACGAGGTATGGAACAACAACATCTTGTTCTGTGCCTTGGCAGGTGCCTTGTGGTACAGTCAGTTCTTCGGACTGTCATTGGGTAAGGGCTTCCTCAACGAGTCGCCTACCCTCATGACCCTCTCCTTCTGCATCCTCATGGCACTCAATGTTGTATTCTCCAACGTATGGGGAATCATCCTGAAGGAATGGAAGGGCTGTTCACCCCAAACCATTGCCGTGCTCATCCTCGGCATCGTGGTGCTCATCATCTCGAGTTTCCTGCCACAATGGGTATAACAAAGAATACTACCGACATTTCACTTTTATTGATGATTTAGATTAGGTAGGGGGCACTCCTTGTGAGTGCTCCTTTTTTTGTAACATCTTTGTCTCATTTTCGTCAATACCATTCAATCTCATCGCAACCACCCTGTAACAATACCATCGTATCTTTGCATCCGAAAAGAAGAGGGTTATCATAACCCAAATCCCGACAAAGAGAGAGGGAGCTGAAACAAGCAGTCCTCTCAGACAAAAGAAGATGTAACAAGAAAAAAGAAAAAGGTATGAAACTAAAAAGGGGAATCATTGCTTTGGGATTGCTTTCGGCTGTAAGCTTGCAGTCGTGGGCGCAACAACTCAAGGGAGTCGTTATCGACAAAAACTCGAAAGAGACACTCATCGGAGCCGTTATCAGCATCGAAGGAACCGATGTGAAAGCAGTAACCGACGTGAACGGAAACTTTTCGTTCGAAGGATTGAAAGATGGTACTTATACATTATATATTAAATATGTAGGGTATAAAACTCTAAAAATTGACGGGGTTCAGATGAAGGATGCAAACCTGACGATTGCTTTGCAGCCTGATGAACAGCAACTGAAAGGCGTTACCGTTACCGCAGTGGAAAGGCGTAATACGGATGCGGCAATGATACAGGTAGCCAAAAGCAGTCCCGTCATCGTGAGCAATGTTTCAGCACAAGAAATAAGTCGTACGCAAGACACCAATGCGGGTGAGGTGATACGCCGTGTGCCAGGCGTGAGCCTCATCGACGACAAGTTCGTCATGGTACGTGGACTGTCTCAGCGTTACAACAATGTTTGGGTCAACGGAGGAGCGGTGCCCAGTTCGGAGGCCGACTCAAGGGCATTTTCCTTCGACATCATCCCAAGTTCACAAATTGACAATCTTACTATCGTGAAAAGCCCAACCGCAGAATATCCTGCCGACTATTCGGGCGGTTTTATCATCGTCAACACCAAAGAGATTCCGGCAGAAAACAGTTTTTCTTTATCTGTAGGTGGAAACTGGAACACAGCTTCAGCCTTCCAGGACTTTGCTTACTCTAAAGGTTCGGCAACCGACTTCCTGGCTTTCGACAACGGGATGCGGAGCATTCACGGAGGTATCAATGCCTCCTTGGCTCCTCAGCTCGATGCCAACGGCAGCCCGATAGACAACTATGCCACATCCCTCTTGGGCAACCACCTGAACAACGACTGGATGGTAAAGAGCAAGAAGCCCCTGGGCGACCTGAAGTTGGCAGCCAGCCTGAACCACCGATGGATGTTGGGAGGCAGAACACTCGGCATGCTTGCCGCACTGAACTACACCAATGAATATCGCACCTACGAGAAGATGGAGAACAACCTCTTTGGTATCTACGATGCTGCTAACGACAAGCCCAACTACCTTCGTCATTCTGTCGACGACCAATATAATAATAATGTCAGACTCGGAGCCATGCTCAACTTCACCCTCCTCTCCAAGGACGGCAACCACAAGTACCAGCTCAAGAACATCTTCAACCAGTTGGCTACGAGCCGATATACCTGGCGTGACGGTGTGAGCGCACAGTCGAACCTGGAGCGAAGTGCTGAGTATTACTACCGCAGTCGAACTACATATAACGGTCAGCTTACCGGCAAGCACACCTTCACCAGCGATGCCCTTGACTGGAGTATCGGGTATGCGTATGCCAACCGTCATTTGCCTGACCGCCGTAGATATCTCATCGACGATGCTCTCGAAACGGGTGTTTATGCCCTGAGCACCGGAAACGACATATCACGCGAGTGGACCCAACTCGACGAGCACATTCTCTCTCTTGGTATCAACGACAAGCACCACTTCAAGTTTGGCAACTTTGAGCCAGACTTGCAGGTGGGTGCCTACGGAGAGTATCGTAGCCGCAAGTACCAGACTCGCGAATTTATCTACAACTGGAATGTTTCTGACAATAATATGCCATCCGACTTCCGCCACAGCGACATCCCTACCCTTCTTTCCAATGAGGAGAATATGGGCTACGACAAGCTGTACTTGCTTGAGCAGAAGCAAATGCGCAACAACTATCGCGGACACAACACATTAGGCGCAGGATACCTTACTTTGTCTCTCCCCTTTGGGCAGTTTGGCATCCACGCTGGTGTCCGCTTTGAGCACAACGACATGGAGCTGATCTCCAATACCCGCGACTACGAGAAGAGCGAGACAAGCCGCCACTACAGAACCAGCGACTTCTTCCCTTCACTCAATACCACCTACAAGTTGAACGACCAGCATCAGATTCGTCTGTCGTATGGCCGCAGCATCAACCGACCTGAGTTCCGCGAGGTTTCATCATCGGTTTACTACGACTTCGACCTGGCAAGCAACGTGCAGGGAAATACAGAGTTGAAGAACTGCTATGTCGACAATCTCGACTTACGCTACGAATGGTATCCATCAAGAGGCGAACTCATCTCACTGGCTGTCTTCTACAAGCACTTCGACTCGCCCATAGAATGGACCTACACCGTGGCTGGCGGTACCGACCTCATCTATTCATACAAGAACGCCAAGAGTGCCAGCAACTACGGAATAGAGTTGGATATCCGCAAGAGTCTCGACTTCATAGGTCTTCGCGACTTCAGCTGGTCGTTCAATGGAGCCCTGATCAAGAGCAAGGTGCAGTTTGAAAAAGGAGCCAAAGAGGAGAACAGACCCATGCAGGGACAGTCGCCCTACCTCATCAACACCGGACTCTTCTATAAGAACGAGCCACTCAAGATGGACATTGCCCTGCTCTACAACCGCATCGGAAAACGAATCATCGGTGTGGGAAGAAGCGAAGGAAGCTCTGGCGACGACTCCAATGCACGAGTGCCCCACAGCTACGAGATGCCTCGCAACACCATCGACCTCTCGTTTGCCAAGAAGTTTGGCAGCCACCTGGAACTGAAACTCAACATCAGAGACCTGCTGGCAGAAAAGGTTTACTACAAGCAGTTTGCCGACGTGACCTACAGCGATGGACGAACCAAAGAGGTTGAGGAGATTACAAGATGCTACAAACCTGGTAGAAACATAGGTTTGCAGGCGATATATAAATTTTAGGAAGAAGTTTAGCAAAAGGTAACAACTCAGCCCCCTATAGCCATAAGTAGTTACTTTAATACGATACAAATTGTTTTCAGTTCGTTATGATTTGTTCTGTCTCTTTGATTAAATTTCCGTTCCATAGTTTGGAAATGTCTGTTCAAAGGCTTTGAACCGACATTCAAAGGCTCTGAACGTACATTCAAAGGCTTTGAACGGACATTCAAAGGCTTTGAACAGAGATTTTATAAGGCAAAGAAAACATTTATATAGTATAAGAGTAAGATTTCTGTGGTTTAAAAAGAAAATATTAGATGTTTGTTAAATAAAAAATTTAAAACAAGAAACAATGATGAACAAGATGTATTTAATGGGATGCATAGGCATTCTCGCAGCATCTGCCATGTTGAGCAGTTGCAGCAGTGACGACGAGGGTAATGGAGGTAGCACTACCGAGTACAAGTGGACTACCAATGGCGGTCTTAAGGCTTGCGACCACATTCTCTTCGAAACTGACAACAAGGAGAACGCCAATGGAACACAAATCGGAAACGGCGACCAGGAATTCGTTTTCACAGGAAAGCAGACTTTGAAGAAAGGCACTTATCTCCTCAAGGGATGGGTATATATCGCAGATGGCGCTGAACTCACCATCGAACCGGGAACGATTATCAAGGGCGACAAGCAGAGCAAGGCAGCCCTCATCGCAGAGCGTGGCGGTAAACTCATCGCCAAAGGTACAGCAACAGAGCCTATCGTCTTCACATCTGAAGAAGCTGCAGGCAACAGAAAGCCTGGCGACTGGGGTGGTGTCATCCTCTGCGGTAAGGCTAAGAACAACCAGACACAGCAACAGATAGAGGGTGGTCCTCGTACACAACATGGCGGCAACGACGATGCCGACAATTCTGGAGCATTAAGCTATGTCCGCATCGAGTTTGCAGGTTATCCTTTCCAGAAGGATAAGGAGATCAATGGTCTTACCTTAGGTTCTGTAGGTTCTGGCACACAGATTGACCACGTTCAGGTATCTTACTCTAATGATGATTCCTTCGAGTGGTTTGGTGGTACTGTGAATTGCAAGTACCTCGTTGCCTACAAGGGCTGGGATGACGACTTCGATACCGACAACGGTTTCTCAGGAAAGGTACAGTATGGTCTCTCTATCCGCGACAGCAAGATTGCCGACACCTCTCAGAGCAACGGTTTCGAGAGCGACAACTGTTCTGACGGTGCTACCGTGGATCCTCGCACTACAGCCACCTTCTCCAACATCACCTTCGTAGGTCCAAAAGTTTTGGATGACAAGTTCCAGAACAATACAAACTATATCAACGCCGGTGCATACAATCCCAACAACGGTTCTGCCCTCGGCAAGTTCCAGGCAGCCATGCAGATTCGCCGTTCTTCCAATCTCAACTGCATCAACTCTGTAGCCTTAGGCTGGCCTATCGGCTTGATTATCGACGGTGAGAAGGGTGAAACAGTTCAGAATGCCAAGGACAAGAAGTTCAAACTCCAAAATGTTTATTTCGCAGGTATGGACGCGATAGGAACCGATGCCAACAAAAAGTATGAGGATTACCTCTACGATGCAGCCAACAAGACGGATCTCGACAAGAATAAGGATTCATACAGTCACACCTTCTTCCTCTTACCCGAGTTGAACAACAAGTACTTCGACAGTTGGACCTCACTGGTAGGTGCCGACGGTTACACTCCTATCGCTGGCAGCCCTCTGCTCAGTGCAGCATCATTCTCTGGCTGGACAGGCTTTGATGTAGTAAGCTTCATCGGTGCATTCGATGGCAGCAACAACTGGCTGAACGGCTGGACCAACTTCGACCCTCAGAACGCAAGATACTAACTAATCGATTCTTTTTTGACTATAAAGAGTTCTATGTATCGGGCATGGCGCAAGCGATTTGCGCCATGCTTTTTTTGGAACTGTAACTCGAAGATGATTGTATTAACCATAGTGGCAACAAAGTTATGGATGTCCAACACAACAACTTAGTGACGGGAAAAAATAACTTGATACGATTTGAGTGAAATTAGCCGAATATTGCAGATACAGAATATAAAGGATAATTAGCAAGCCAATCCTGCTCTCTATAAGGTGACATGGATAGGCGCATACCTTTCAATCCCTGATTGCGCTCCACAAACACCCTCAGACTCTTAGCCTGCAAATTCTCCTCAGCCTTTACTTCTATCGGAATGATTCTTTCCTCATCCTGCACCAGGAAATCTATTTCACCACGTGAATTTTCTGCCGACCAATAAAAGTCGTCCTTAAAAGTGTGGAAAATCGCAAAAAGTCGTCCTTAAAAGTGTGGAAAATCACAAAAAGTCGTCCTTAAAAATGTAGAAAACCACAAAAAGTCGTCCTTAAAAATGTATTTACAGCAGCCATTTCCAGACAGACAGCCCCAAAATGAAGGGTGAAGAGATTTGATGGAATAACCTATACATAGACTATTACTACTCGATTAATTATATAAAAAAGGCAAATATTGCTTATTTTCTAAATAAAAGCATTAACTTTGCATTTTATTCTAAAAAGTTATATATATATATATATGAAAAAAATTGTTTTGTTAACAATGTTGCTTGTATCTACAAGCACATTCATGATGGCTCAGACTCCTATTGAGCAAGCAAGAGAAAAAGCCAAGGCTTTGATTAAGGGCGGTGTAACAGACATCAGCAAGATTCTCCCTAAACACGAATCAGATGATGACGAGGATATTGATGATGATGACGATTCTACAATAGACCCATTAGAAGGAAAATCGGAAGAATACATCCGAGGCTTTAATGATGCCAGACGAAAGACTTATGAAGAGCAGAAAGCTTCATTTACGAAAGCTGGTATAGACTTCAATCAAACAGCTCTTAGTAAGCTCAGAATGGATTCTGTTGGTATCTATGCTAACATAGATAACAGTCTTGTTGCTATGAAGCATATAGACTTCAAAGAAATAGAAAGAACTGGATATATCAATCCGTTTAAAGACAAGGAACTTATCACGTTCGAAGGTAAGACTTCGCCTTATGCTTTTGTTGGTGGCAAGGCTACTTTTCGCGTTTATTTCACGCATGATAGAAATAGTATCTCTGAGTATTATGATATGTTCTCCAGTGACTATAGCATAGACGATTTCTTTGTGGTAAAATTCAAGTCTGTAGGAAAAGGCAGACAAATGACCAGTGCTGTTGTTCTTTCCAACAGAATTGAAGGTGCCAAGGAAGATAAATCTGTAAAATTAGAAGTGAAAAAAGTTTCTGATAACGTTTATGACTTGACAGTGGAAGGACAACCTGGAGAATACTGTCTTACCTACAACAATAAGCAAGGTAATACCAGTAATGGGATGAAGAACTCAGGCAGTAAGAAAGTCTTTGACTTCACCATTAAATAAATTGAGTTTAAGGGATGCACCGATTAGTTGCATCCCTTAAACAATTCTATATAGCGAGTATTATCAGTAAATTAGTATTTATCCACGTACGGTTATTAGTAAATAGTGCCGCAGAGTTATTAGTATTTACCACGTAAAGATAGCAATAAATTCTGATATTCAAGATGATACGTTATATTTTTAAAAGAGTTTTTATTGGTCTTGACATTCTGCTTTTCTCTAAAAGGAAAAGCATAAAACGTCAAAATATAACCTAATTAATTTGGTGACGCGGCGTTTTCTTCGTATCTTTGCCGCAAAATATGCGGCGTTTTTGGATAAATAATGCCGCAAGAGTATAAAAACTTCGTTATTAAGATTATTGCATGAAAAAACGACATAACAGAAAAAAACGCATGGCTCAATATGCCATGTATGCATACTGTTTTTTTGCGATTCTTTCACTCGTAAACACGGTTTGTGGAAGTCTTGGTGTTGCAGTCAACATTCCATCCATCTTACTCACCATCAAACAATGGGTATTAATGCTTGCCGCCATAGCATTATGGGGAATATTCCGATTAATACAACCAAGAAACGAAAAGTTGCTGCGACGTTGCTGCGAGGTGATGGTATTTTACTATGTGTTTTCATTCGTCCTGTCAATATGTTTTAAGTTCAACCTAATACCCATGACACAAGATGGCTTGATAACCAGGACTGCAACTATCCTCACTTGGACAGAAAGCAGCATCGGCCTGCTCTCTGTCATCGCATCCCTGATTGCCGGTTGCCATTTAGGAAGAAAACATAAAGGAAGCATGCACCAACTGGGCACAGCACTTATCCTGGTTTTCATCGTATGGCTGATATGTGTAAACATCCTCCCAACCACTATATTTTATCTATTGGGAATCAGTCATCCTACAGCCTTCACCTGTGTCTATATGTTCTCTGCTTTTTCCAACACACTCGTTTATATCTACGCATACTATAGAATGTATCGCACTATAAACAACTGATTACTATTTAAGAAGTAGGGGTTAATTACTTAATGTATCCTTCCTGCTCATATCCCCTGCGATAATGATGAATCATATTGACCAGCGGCTGTAGGCGGATATCCGTTACTGCCATATTCTTGAATTTAGCATATTGCTGGTCATAAAGCGTGGCATTACCTTCGGCCAATCTTTCCTCGATATCAGATGGCACCAGGAAGGAAGACCTATCACCCAGATGGGCATAAAACTCCGAAAGATAGATATGAACTCCTGCCAAATCGAAATCGCCGAAATGAACGTAACGATTGGGAATGCGGAGAAGCCATGACCTGAGGTTCTCCAGGTTTTCCTGTGGATAACGGCAGACAAACAGAAGCTGCCTGCCAGGAAACTGGGCATCGAAAAGCCAACGCTGCAACCGAATCTGCATGAAATTCTCAGCATTCTCCATACCCACAACTATCACGTCTTCCGGTATCTCGAAACGCTCCGGCTGATTGATGAAAACGGAACTGCCCTCCATCGGATGAAGTATGAATGGCTTTCCATTCAGCATAGCATCTATCCGAACATAGCAATCTACCAGAAAGCCACGAAATGTATTCACCTTCTTAGCCTTGGAATCACCCACCATCCTAACCATATCTGCCCTCGTCTGCATAGAGGAAGAGGCGGAAATCCATTCTTCTAAAGAACATTTCAAGCCAAACTCCTGCGATAACAAGGTGCGGCAACCCTCTCGCATGGCCTCGGCTATGCGATATTTGCATCTACTGCCATTGTTCTTCAACATCAGGAGCCCTTCCTGCCTCAGCAAAGCCGTGAGGCGAGGAGACAGTTTCGACGAAGCTATCTCCTCACCATTCAACATTGCCAATATCTGTCGGGCATCGCCCAATCCTAACTTTTCCATATCATCAAGTATTTCATTTTATCCTGTATATCATATCAGCCGATATTTCCATACACGAGAGGTTTTATAATCTCTTGATTAATTGAGTCACCTTTGTATTTGCCCTATTGTCCTTGCTGAGCAGATAGGTGTATTTGTAATCCTCCACATTATAGGTAGTTGGCGAACTGTTTACCAGCAGGATGTTGCGGCGATTGGCAAAGTCGAGGATTCCCTTCACATTGTTAGGATGCAACTTGCCTATCTCATCCATCATGCAATGAATCTTGAAATCGCCCGATTTCTTCGATGCCTTCTCCTTAAACACGTTGATGAGCATGATGTTAACCATCGCCTTCACCAGAATGTCGGTGCCATCAGAGCCCACATTTGCTATCTTCTCTACCCATCCCGTATCATTATCATTTTCCTTGATGCGAAACTCCAACTTAAAGGTATCTGCCACCTGCAACTGCTTGCGGTTAGGCTCATCCAGAAGCCCCTTCATGAAAGCAAGCAGATATTTTACCGCCTTGGCATTCACATCCTGGCGTGACTCGGTGGCAAAGAGATCCATCTCTCCCATATTGAACTGATTCTCTTCCGCAAAGTCTCTGATTCGCAAGAGAAGGATCATCAGCTGGTCGTTGCTCTTCAGCGGGCGCAAGGCGATTTCCCTAATAACACCTGCGAAATTCCGCTCCTCGAAATCGCGATTGATGTCGTTGATGGTCTTGCCTATATCGCCTTCCCTTCGGGTAAGATCACCCACCTCCTTGGAGATTCGGAAGATGATGTCGGTATATCTTCCACTGATGCGCTTCTGATATTCCGAGATTTTATCATTATCCACAAACTCGCAGAGATTGGATGCGAAGGCGATGAACTCCTCTTCTGTCACCGGACTTACATTGAAGTGGAAGGTGTTGTGAGCAGAAAACATACCCAGGAACTGCTGCGATTGCTTCTTGAAATTGTCGAGCGTACGGCTATCCTCATATATCTGGCGCTTCAGCTCTTCTACGATGGCAAGACAATCCTTGGTGGTGATTTTCTCCCCTATCTCACTACTACCCAACGGGCACAAGGTTGCATCGCTCCGGAAGTTCTTTACTGCATTCAAACCCGCCTCCAGCTTTCTTAAAGCAGCCTGCTGCTTAGCCAGTTTTTCCTGTGCCACAGACAATTGCAGCTTGAGTCGTTCACTGCGCTGCCAGAATTTATCTTCAATCGTCATCAAAGCCTCAGCCTTGTTTTTCCGTTCCTGTCTTACGGAAGATTCCTGGTCAAAGAGTTCAATCTTGTCGTTTCGGTAAACCGCCACCACATCACGATTCTTCCTGATAAACGCCAATTCAGCATCCAGTTCTGCTATGCGCTTGTTGTAAGCATCCAAAGCCTGGGTATCCATACCCTTACCATGCAGTTCATCGTGCTGTGCTTTCATGATTTCCTGCCTGCTGGCATCCATCTGGTTCTGCTTATTTTCTATTTGGGTACGAATATCCTGGGCAAAGACTTCATATTTCTGAGTCTCCACCTTAACCTGCCGGTTGTATTCCGCCTGATGCGCTTTCAGTTTGCGCTGCAAATCCGTCTCCAGCTGGTGCTTCAGTTCTTCCTTTTTCACCTTATCGGCAACCAGCGCATTCTTCTTATCTTCCAATTCAGACAGTTGCTGGCTGCGCCATTTCTCCAAACGGTTTTTCAACTCCAGCAATTGCATCTTGAGCTTCTTTTCCGTCTGAGGCAACAGTTGTATTTCTGCCTTGTTAGCATAAAGCGATTCATTCAGCTTTCTTATCTGAAGCTGATATTTCCCCTTCAAGTTTTTATTGTCCTCCTCATGCTGGTTCTGTAAATCATTCAGCAGCTTGATGATGCCTGCACGAAGCTGTTCTTTTTCTGCGAGTTGCTCCTTTAATTCCTTGGGAGTTCTGAATTTTCGCTCTACAGCTGCCAGATTGATGCTTACGCCATAGAGAGAAGCAGAGGTTGATGATGAAGATGAAGACGATGGAGACGAAGAAGATAATGATGACGAAGAATCGGCAACCAATTGCGGATTCAATACATTATTATATAGTATCGCCTCCTCATCTACCACTTTTCCGATATTCTCCTGCCATCCCTTTCTGTTCTGGTCGAGCCATTCGGAAAACGAGCCTTTGCTCTTCTCCAGGAGATTCTGAATTTTTCTGATTTCAGCCTCAACATCAGCTTTCTGCTTCTTGGGTTCATCGAGCGACGCCTGGTATTTCAAATCTGCTATCTCCAATTCCTTCTCGGCTTCCTGGCGCAAGGTTTCAATGCGCAGTTCCACTTCCTTTATCTCGGTTTCAACATGAAATCTTCTGGCTGTAAATTCGGCAAACTCCTTTTCGTTCGTCTCCATCTCCTGGGCAAAAGGATTCTCGTGAGCCACCTTCGTCTTCTGAATTTTCAAGGCAGTTTCCTCATGCACCAGTTGCGCAATCATCTCATCCACAGACGAAGTTTTTTCCCTGAACACCTCACGGGTTTCCATTTCAGCCTTTCTCCATTCCTGCATCAGGACTTCCTTCTGGGTCATCAAGGCTGCCTGATGTTCATTGAGCAAGGTGGTCTTGCTGTTTCTGAAAGCACGCAAATCCATATCCAGCTGTTCGAGCAGAGCCTTATACTTATCCACCACGTTCTGATAGGATTTCTCCAGTTCTGCCTTCATCGCTTCCTGTCGCCTGCGCTCATCTTCTATGATGGTTTCCTGCTCTACTCGCTGCAAGATATCTTCTATATGAATTTCCTCATAATGCTTGCGCTTGGCGGAAGTTTTCTTTAGCTGCGCATCAAGCACTCCCAATTCACGAGAGAGTTTATCACGCTCCTTTCCATATTTTTCCTGTTCCTCACTTATCAGGCGATTAACCCGATTACACTCCGCTTCACTTTCTTGAATATCAAGACGATATTGTGGCAGGAGTTCCTGGACACACGCTCTGCATAATTGAGTTCCTTACGCCCCTCACTAATCCTTCGCCGATTATTCAGTAAGGTGCGATAAGCATCTATCACCTTATCAGCCATCCTGCGAACCAGAACCTCGCCATTCTTCTCCTTCTTCGTCCAGAGGCTCACGTCCTTATATTCCTGTTCAAACTCCTTAATCTGTTCACGATAAAAGTTGAGGTCAATGCTGTTATCCTCATCACTCATTGAGCGGATGATGGTATTCTTGATGAAATCGGCATCCAACTTGGTGTTGAGGAAAACATTCTGGATGGTACGAGGGATATTCTGGTACTTAGCACTCTCTACAATGGCATACTTGCGGAAAGGCAGGAGTTCCTGGCGTCGATTGTTGCCGAAGATGATGTCACGATACATCTCATAACTGCTTACCAGCGAAGATATATCATGTTTCTTACCCACCTGCTCACGTATCTGGCTCCACTCGCCATACACCAGCTTACGCTCATCGATAAACCATTTGCTATCAAACGGGGCATTAATGAAACGGAACATCACTCGTCCCTGATTCTTCAAGGCAAGTACACAATAAGCCCCATTCTCACGCATCACCTCATAGACGATGTATGAATTGGGATAAGGAAAATAAAAGGCATCAAACGATTTCTTCTCCTTCGGGATGCCCAGGCGCAACTTATCTGCATTATAGAAGAACAGCAGCGCACGGAGCAAGGTACTCTTGCCCACACCTTGGGTGCCGATGAAATGAACATTTCCATCGAGCTTCACCTCGGCATATGGGATATGGGCACTATTCAAAAATATGATCTTATTCAGATATCTCATGGCTGTTCCTCCTCTTCTTTTTCGTCAGTATCATCGGTAATAGATATGCAATCTATCAACTCCTCGATATAATGGAATGAAGCCAATACCTTCCACGTTTTCTCCACTTCATCCTGTTGCTCAATGAATCCCATTCGATCCAACTCACTGATCAGTTTCTCCACTATCTCGTCATACGATTTTTTCTCGCTGAAGAGTTTTCCTGCCAATTCCTTCAGTTCCATATCGCAATTGATTCTCACCACGATATCTGCCGCAGAGAATACCAAACCTGATCCGAAGGCAGAATTATAAGTCTTCAGAAAGGTGAGATAATCTATCCACTTGCTCACCGCTTCCAACTTGCGCTGCAAATCCACCTTCGTTTCCTTGCGAGTGAAAAAGAAATAACCATCACCCGCTTCCAGATGGAAACCGATACCATTGTAATATTCATCATATTCAGTCTGTTGCTCCTCTATGGCATCATAATATCGCTTAATTTTCGTCTGAACACTATTGTTGGAAATAAATCCGCCTCTGCTCAGAATATTAAAGATTTCTTCTGTATAGTTCAATTTATTCATTGTTCTGTCCTCTTTTATCGTAGAAAGAATCATCTTGCTATCTTGGAAGTATCATAGGATATTCCACTCCGTCGGCCTCTGCATAATCGCCTGTAAATTTCAACTTATCCACATATTGCGAAGCAATCTGGCAAAAATATACAAGTTTATCCTCCCTGCTTTGTTTTTTATCATATTGATAATTCATTACGAAGGCAAAGAGATGGGTACTCGATGCCGAAAAGGCATTATAGATTTCCTGCAGATTCACAGCCTCCAACTTCTGTTTGTTACCATTAAGATAATCATCCGGGATAGGTTCTGCAAGATGATCCAGCCGTCGTCCCTTTCTCTTTTTTAGCTTTTCAGAAAGAATATTGATGCACTGTAAAGCCTCATCGGATGTACGAAGATTATCTATCGACAACTTGATGTAATACTTAGGTTGCGGTTCCATCCAGACAGCATTTCGAGCAGCAACGACCTGTCTTACATCCGTGGATTCCTCCCACCGAAACTGGTCTTTCAGATATTTCAGTTTCTTCACTTTTTGGAAGATGCGATTCTGATAATCTATCATATTGAGGTATTGAATGATTTGGCGTTCTATCTCCAGGAGATTGTGATAAGACTCATTGAGTTGCAAACGCACATCATTCACTACGTTTTTCATCTGCACGTCCATCGCCATGGAGAAGAATACATGTTCGGTATCTATCACCCGTTCACTCTCGGTGATGAGTTGTGATATGTTCTTCATTTTCTCGCCCAGTCGCTGGAGTTTCGCTTTCTTGATTTCGTAATTAGGCTCATTCTTATAAGTATTATCCATATTACGCTTCAGGTCCAAGACATTGCGAACGGTGGTCAAAGCTATCGTCTTCAGACATCGGCGCACTTCCTTGAGATACTTATATTTGCGAGTTTCATTATTTTCCTTGAGATAATAGTCGATATTCTCATTCAAGACAGAGATATAATCACGCACCGAAGAAACATTGATTTCCTCGTTCACTTCCAGCACATCCTCGAAGAACTTCTGATACACGTCTTCCATCTCCAGACAGTCGCCCGTATCACGAATCACTCCATTTTCTATCAAATATCGGATGCGCTCCTCCTTGTATTCGGTCATTTCCAAGGCATAGTCATAACGAAACTGAAGGGAATGTCGCTTGGCAAACATCTCCTTCAGCAAAACCTTTTCCCGATCAAGAGTTTTAATCAATTCATCTATAGAGCGAAATGTACCCATGGACATTTGTTTTAAATTCTCATTCTACTATCTTCACCTCGAATGGAGTATGAGTCATAGAAGAAATAATCTTCAGCACTTTGTACTTGTCCTTAACTTGTGATGGAACGGTAAGCCATTCTCCCGTTGAGAGCTGAACTTGGCTTGTCGATTTTCTTTCTTTTGTAACAACAGGGTTTCCTGCTATTTGCAAATTTGTCTTCTTCACCTTCTCTAAACCAACGCATCTGATAGTATCAAGAAAAACATGTCGATGGTCGTTGCTGCAAACAACAAAACCATCTGCGAAAACTACCCTTAACTGAGCCTTCTTCTTGTAAACTTTTCGTTTGCCATCATTCTTCTCTGAAGCAAGAGATTCAAAATCACCAAGTTCTATCTTCACACTCATTCCCAACTGAAGAAAGATAGATTTCAGCTGCATATATTTTTGTTTCGTATCACTCTGAGCCATCAGATACCAACCACACCCGGGCTTTATCTCCTTAGTCCATTCTGCATATCGAGGAGCAACATCCCGAGAGACCAAAGGTACATGGCACACTTCCATTCCCAAAGCAGCCACTCGCTCCACACCGATTTTATCAATCACTTGCATCATCGTAATCGTAGCACTCACGTCGCAAACAATGGTGCCATCAGCAAAACTAACCTTCAAACGTTGTCTCTTGCCACGAACTCGGAGTTTTTCATCTATTGGCATAGAAACATTCACTGCTTTACCTGTTCGTACAGCCTTTTCCATCTTCTGTCGGGCATTCTCTTCCAACTTCTCAAAACAAAATTGCTTCTCACTTTTCTTCTTGACAGGAGTTTCTTTATTCTGCTCAACAGGCAGCAATTCATCCCCCTTCGATGAAACATCTTCAAAGAATGAATCATCGAAAAGCGACATTTCCTGATATTGTAATTGTTTTTTCTTTGCCATAACCGATATGCTTTGGAATGACAAAGATAAGCAAAATCGCCCAAAATGCCAAATATTTCATTCTTTTTGTAAGGTTTATCAAAAAACTTCGTATTATTGCATTTCACGAAACATGAAACAAACATAAGATATGAAGAAAAAGACTTCTTCAAACGTTAGGACTTACCTGCCATCAGCAGCGTAAGTCTTGCCCTCAAGACACTACTCAACAAGGAATTCGTATATAAGAGTCATAACGGTTACATCTATGACCGCTTCTTTGGAATGTGGCTGAGAAAAAATAATTTGTTTTAATAATGATTTTCTTTACTATATTGCAAAATATCCGTACCTTTGCAGCATGAAAACATTATTAGACGTTCATACACATACAACAGCCTCGGGACATGCCTACAGCAGCTTGCAGGAAATGACCTTGGCTGCAAAAGAAAAAGGATTGGAAATATTAGGAATCACAGAACATGGACCTAACATTCCTGGCACTTGCGATCCTATCTATTTCAGGAACCTGCATTGCGTTCCCCGTCTTCTCTATGGTATCAGGCTGATGCTGGGAGCAGAACTCAACATCCTCAATACCCAAGGCGACATTGATCTCGATGAGGATTACTGGCGCATGCTTGACATCAGAATCGCTGGCATTCATAGCCTTTGCTGGCAGGGAGGAACCAAGGAAGAGAATACGCAGGGGGTCATCAACGCCATGCAAAACCCATTCGTGCAGATTATCTCCCATCCTGGCGATGGAATAGCAGAATTGGATTTCGAGGCTCTGATGAAGGTTTCCAAGGAAACGCATACCCTGCTTGAAATCAACAACCACTCCATGGCTCCCATCCGTCACAAGACGATAGCAGCACCCAACAACCTGGAACTGCTGGAACTTGCCAAGAAATACGAGACACCAGTCATCTTTGGAAGCGATGCCCACTTCTCTACCATGATTGCCGACTACAGCAACATCATGCCCCTGGTAGAAAAAGCAGAGTTTCCTGAAGAGCTGGTACTCAACTGTCAGCCAGAGAAGTTCATGGCTTATCTCAAGCCTACACCAGAGAAATAGGAAATATTCGTTTTACATTTTTCATTTGCACCACTATGATTATAGAGGATATTATCAAGTATAATGAGCAATTCGAATCAATACCATCCGTACTCACCCTCTCGTACCAAAGGATGTCAATCTGCATGGCTATATCATCGATTCCCAGACAGGCAGACTGACAGAAGTGAGATAGATGTATCCTTCCTGATTGGCCAAGTTATTACTCCCCATGGTCGTTCGGGAAGTTACCAGTTAATGAAAACATGCTTTTTGCATATCCTTTAAATTATTTATCTTTATAGTGTCCTTCTGCTTTCACTATAAGTACTACAACTTCATTCCTATAGATATCATATATTATTCTATCATGAGCTGTTATATGACGAGAATAGGTAACAGAATTTCCACCGACAAGTGGCTCTGGATGCCCCGTACCAGTTTCAGGATGTTTCTCCAACTCAGGAAGAAGATCATACAACTTCTTAAATAAAGCAGGATTAGACTTTTTCCACTTTCTGATAACCTTCTCTGCTTTTTTAGAAAAATCTATCTGGTATTTCATAAAGATTCCATCCATTGCTGAGCATCTGCTGCACTCTGAAAATGAAGAGTCTCACCATTCTTATATTCTTGACGAGCTTCATCAATATCTTTTTGCAGTTTTACAGAAATTCTATTATTTTTGGCATAGACATCATCCCCCTCCTTGCTATTGACAAGGAAAGTTTTAATTCTCTCAAGTATATTCATGTCGGAAACATTTAATACTTGACGAATGATATCCATCTGTGCTAATTGGATATTTTCTGAATTCATAATTATGATGTTTAAATGTTATAACAACTGCAAATGTACGATTAAAATCTGTAACCTCAAAGTTTTTTTGCTTTTTATTTACTACTTCCTTTCAAAACTATCAAATTTCTCACTTCTCTTTTCCGTATATTCCCCACATATTCAGCCTTCTATTAAGCCACAGGTTGGTCATCTATCATGACCCCAAAAGGGAATAAGAAGTGAAAAGAATAGCAAAAATCTATAAAATATCTGTTTCTTTTGGTAGAGTCTTTAAATAGCCGTATCTTTGCACCATAAAAACAGCAACAAGATGGCAAAGATATTGATTATAGAAGACGATTTGGCATTTGGAACCATGATTCAGACATGGCTCAGAAAGAAAGGTTTCGAAGTAGAGAAAGCCACATCGGTTGGTGCTGCCTTGAGGTTGTTGCAGGAAGACAGCCAGCGCGATCTGATTCTCTCTGACCTCAGACTTCCCGACCACGACGGACTCACCACACTGAGATGGCTCCACAAGCAGGGCCTTCACATTCCCTTTATCGTCATGACAAGCTATGCAGAGGTGCAGAATGCTGTGCTCGCCATGAAATCGGGAGCCAATGACTATGTGGCTAAACCGTTTCATCCCGATATCCTGTTAGAGAAAATCAATGAAGCTATCAAGCAGTCAGCCTCATCGACACCTGCTCTGGCAAACTCTCCTGCCACACCGACTCAACAAGAAACCCCTCAGCAAACTACCACACAGTCCGACGAAGACGAGGCGCCCAAATACATAGAAGGCAAGAGTGAAGCCTCGCAACAGCTATATAGATATGTGTCACTCGTAGCACCTACCCCTATGTCAGTACTGATACTCGGAGCAAGCGGCACAGGCAAGGAATATGTGGCGCATCGCATACACGAATTGAGCAGCCGTGCCGACAAGCCCTTCTTCGCCATAGATTGTGGAGCCATACCAAGAGATGTAGCTGCATCCGAATTCTTCGGTCATGTAAAAGGCGCCTTTACTGGAGCCGAACAAGACAAGAAGGGAGCTTTCGAAGTAGCCAACGGAGGAACACTCTTCCTCGACGAGATGGGAAACCTGAGCTATGATGTGCAGGTGCAACTGCTTCGTGCCCTGCAGGAGAGAAAGATAAGACCCGTGGGAGGAACTAAGGAAATCGACATCGATATCCGACTGGTGTGCGCCACCAACGAAAACCTGGCACAGAGAGTGGCTGAGGGACAGTTCCGCGAAGACCTCTTCCACCGCATCAACGAGTTCACCATCTATATGCCCGAACTGAAAGACCGCGGCACAGACCTATTCCTCTTCGCCAACCTCTTTGTCAAGCATGCCAACAAGGAGTTGGGACGGCACGTGCTCGGGTTCGACGACAAGGCTTCAGAGATGATTGCCTCGTACAGCTGGCCCGGCAACCTGCGCGAACTCAACAACGTGATGAAGCGTGCCACCCTGCTGACCAAGGGAAACTATATCGGCAGAACTGAACTCCAGCAGAGCATGAGTCATCTACAACAACCCACAGAGACCTTGACTTTGCGGGATGAGCAAACCGAGTTGCAACGCATAGAGGTAGCCCTGAAAACCGCCAATGGCAACAAGAGCAAGGCTGCCCAACTGTTGGGAGTGGACAGAAAAACCCTCTACAACAAAATCAAGAAATATAATCTGTAGACCTCTGCAACTTCCTATAACACATAGCAAGGACGGACTGTAAACCCAATGGGGTTCATAGTCCGTCCTTGCTGTATGATAGCTTTTCTATTATGTCCCGACATCCTGTGCCAATTCCCCATTCCCCAATAGACTTCCACAACTTTTTGGGGAAATATTCCACACTCTTTCCACACTTTCCACACTTCCCCACTTTTTGGCACAACCATTCCAACCACTGATTATCAAGCACTTAGCAAACTTTCTTCATTTTTGGCACGCTGATTGTGATATTAGATAGTGAACTCGCAAACGAACTGAATGTTCAACAAGAGTTTCAACAGAGAATAATAAACAAAAATAGAATATTAACAATTTAAAACATTACAATTATGAAGAAGTTATTTTTCGCAGTTATCGCAGCAGCATTCGTTTTCGTATCAGCAAACAACGTATTTGCAAGTAACAAAATGATCAGCACATCAGCTTACGAGCCAACTGATACAGTAGCTCCAGCCGACACTACAGAGACTCCAACAGAGAAGCCTGCGGAAGCATCTTTGGTAATGTCACTCAGCGACATCGAGCCAACTGACACAGTAGCACCAGCCGAGACTCCTGCTCCAACAGAGACTCCTGCTGACACAACAAATACTCCAGCCGACTCAACAGCAGAACAGGCTCAGTAAACCGCTCCATCTTCAAAAAACAGTATACATGCAGCTTTTAAAATGAAAATATCTTGCCTTGTCTTCCGAAGGCAAGATATTTTTTTGTATTTTTGCACCATGATAAAAAACAACATTCCTCTCAAAGTAGCCTTAGGATATGCTGCCGTGGCCGTGGTGATGGCCCTGGCAGTAGCGCTCGTATACAGCAACACGCAGTCTATCCTGAACATCGACAAGGCTTCACGCGACTATACCCACAAGCGCAATATGGCCGACAGCCTGGTGTACAGCCTGCTCGATGTGAGCAACAACGAACGTTCCATCTATATGGAGACATCGGGGAACTGGGAGGAACTCAACCACTCCATCTCAGAAGCCAAGGTGCAGGCACTCAAACTCAAGGCGCTGGAAAAGGACACCCTGCAGAAAGCACGCATGGACACCCTCGTCAGTCTGCTCAACCTGAAACAAGTCAACCTGAAGCAACTCCGGAGAGTGTTGATAGCCAACAATCATGAGAGCTTTCTTCACGAAAAGGTGAGCAATCTGAGCAGCGGAAAAGACTCGGTAGTGGTGCACCCCAAGACTGCACAAACCCATGAGAACAAAAGGACAACCGTTGAGGTGGTGAAGACCCGAAAAGGCTTCTTCCGCCGACTCGCCGACGCCTTCAAGAAAGGTGCCACCGACACCATAGCCATACACAATGATGTCAACCAAACTACAACCGACTCGATTTCCACACCTGTCGACATCGCCGGAGAGGTGGCACAGGTGCTGTCGCAGATAGGACAGGAAGACAAACAGAACACACAGAAGAAGGAGAAAGCAGTTAACAAAGAGGTGAGCGACCTGCAGAAAGTGAGCGCCCAGCTTGCCGAACGTACTTCCCACTTGCTCAACACCATCCGCCAAAGCGAGATGCAGTCCATGCAGCAGGCTTTAGGCAAAGCGCTGAATGCCCGCCGTTCACTCCTGTGGCAGATCACCCTTATGGCTTTGCTTGCCATGACCGCCGCCGTAGTCTTGCTGTGCTACATTTTCAAAGACACCAAGAAGGAACGCATCTATCGTGAGAACTTGGAAGAGGCCAACACCGAGATTCAGCGCATCATGAACCAACGCGAAAGACTCCTTCTTACCATCACCCACGACATCAAGGCTCCCGTAGCTTCCATTTCGGGCTTCATCGACCTGATGAGAGAACATGTGAGCGACGAGAAAGGCATGAACTATATCGACAACATAGCCAGCTCTGCCAGCCATCTGTCAAGATTGGTGGCCTCGCTCCTCGACTATCACAAATTGGAGAACGGACTGCTGGAACTCCATCCCTCCAGTTTCTCGCCAACCTCGCTCATTCAGCAATGCACCGAAGGCATGAGGATGCAGGCAGAGAAGAAGAACCTGGTGTTAAGTTCCTCTTATCAGGATAAGGCTGCCGAGCTGCAAGGATTAGCAGCCGATGCCGCAATCACCTATCAGGCAGATGCTTTCCGCATCCGTCAGGTGTTGGACAACCTCATCAGCAACGCCATCAAGTACACCGTGAAAGGAAAGGTTACTGTCAGTGCCCTCGTCAAGCCAGCCCCATCGGCAGGCATCTGCCACCTTATTATAAAGGTAGAGGATACGGGCATGGGCATGACTTCTGAGGAATGTCGAAAAGTGTTCCAGGCTTTCACACGTCTCAAGGACGCACAGGGCATAGAAGGCACAGGCTTAGGACTGTCCATCACCCATGAACTCGTCACTCTCTTAGGCGGACAGATCAGTCTGCAATCAGAGAAAGGCATCGGCTCCACCTTTACCATCACCCTTCCTATCAGTCAGAATCCTCCTTCCGTTCAGGAAGCATCGATGGGCGAAGCTGCCGAAAAGCAGCAGGCAAGTATCAGCGCCGCGGCCACAGAACTGTCATCAGCGAACCAGCAGCCCCTTGCCAACCATAAGATTCTGATCCTCGACGACGACCGTCTGCAGCTGCAACTGCTCCAGGAGATGTTGCACCGCAAGGCCAATGACGTCTGGCAGATATTTGCCTGTCAGCATGTTACCGAGGCTCTTACCATTCTGCACAACGAGCAGCCCGCCCTGATGCTGATGGATATAGAAATGCCAGAGATGAACGGAACGGAGATTATCCGCATGATCAATCACAGCAACATGAAGGTGATTGCCATGACAGCCCACGACATCAGCATCAAGGAAGAACTGACGGAGGCTGGCTTCGACGACTGCCTGTTCAAGCCCTTCCGCCCTGAAGCCTTAGAGAGTTTGTTGGCTCCTGCTGTCCGAGAAGCTGCTACAGAAGAGCCTGCCGCTGAAGAAACAACTGCAGAAGAGCCTGCCGCCGATGTATCTGCCCGTGAAAGGCTGTCTTCACTTTTAATCTTTGCCGGAGGCGACAAGGAAGCGGAGATGGAGATTGTGAAAACTGTGACGGCAGAAATGGAAACTTACCGGGAATCGTTGAACAAGTATCTGCCTGCTGCCGAAAAGGAAAAAGAGGCACAGGAGGACAATACACAGGCGGTACAGGTGGAACTCAGCCAGGAGGACAAGCAGAATGTGGCAAGAATCGCCCACAAACTGCAACCCATAGCCCAGATGATGCAGGCGGAATGTCAACAGCAGCTGCAGGCTCTCTCGCCCGAGCACATCGGCAAACAGGAAGACAAAAAAATCCGAGCATACATCCAGGCCGTCTTCGACGACTTAGGAAATATGCTCGGAGAGTTGAGAAATATTCTTTCTGAGTAATCGTTCTTACAGTTCCACATTGTCTATGTGGAATTTCATCAGTCCGGCAGGCACCTTCACCATGACCTCATCGCCGGCTTTCTTGCCCAAGAGAGCCTGTGCGATGGGCGACTTGATAGAGATTTTTCCACTATGAAGGTCTGCCTCGTGAGGATTCACTATGGTGTAAGTCATGCTGCACTTATTGGCCACATTGGTAATCTTCACCTTGCTCAACAGTCCCACCTTGTCGCTTTGCAGTCGCGACTTGTCTATTACGCGGGCATTCTCCAGAATCTTCTGCTTGAAACTGATTCTGCTCAACAGCTTGCCCTGCTCTCGCTTGGCAGCATGATACTCAAAGTTCTCGCTGAGGTCGCCCTTGTCGCGTGCCTCGGCTATGGCGTCACGCACAGCAGGCAGTTCCACCTTTACCATGTGTTGAAGTTCAGCCACGAGCTCATCGTAGCCTTCCTGAGACATATATTCCATAATGTTTTTTTCGTTTTGTTTTATTCTTCGGCGTGCAAAGGTACGGAGAAATCATGAAAAAGCCAAGACTTTGCCCGAGTTTTACGCAAAAAGAAAGCCGTGCATAAATATTCACAAGCATACTACATTTAACTACGAAAAAATTTTTTCTCAGTTAGGAAAAATTATTTCCCCAGTTGGGCAGATTCATTTTCCCAACTGAGAAGCCGTTTTTCGGCAATTCTTGTATGAATATACTTGCGCTGTAAGAACACGTCATTGCCCCGGATGATTTTGCAAGACAAGGGGAAGCATCACGCACCCCAAACCTCCTCGGCGATTTCTCGCACAAGATCCAACTTGGCCCACTGCTCTGCCTCTGTCAGTTTGTTGCCTATCTCGCAAGAAGCAAAACCACACTGAGGACTCAGGCTGAGACGCTGGAGAGGAAGATACTTCGCCGCCTCATGAATGCGGGCTATGACTGTGGCCTTGTCCTCGAGCACAGGCGACTTGCTGGTTATCAGACCAAGAACCACCTTCTTGCCTTCAGCCACATACCGCAGAGGCTCGAAGCCACCCGAACGCTCATCGTCGTATTCAAGATAGAAGGTGTCGGCATCCTCGCGGGCAAAGAGATAAGGAGCCACAGCATCGTAGGCGCCCTTCGTGGCATAGCATGAATGATAGTTGCCACGGCACACGTGCGTGTTGACGGTCAGCCCCTCGGGCTTTCCCTCTATGGAGAGGTTGTTGACCTTCAGATATTGCAGGGCCTCGTGTTCCAGGGTAAAGCCCGTGCCTGCCATCGACTTCCAGAAATCGTCATCTACAATCATGCCCCAGGTACAGTCATCCAACTGTACAGTTCGACAGCCTGCTGCATAGATCTCGTGGAAGAATGTGCGATAGGCCTTGGCAATGTCTTCTATCAGCTCTGTGGTGTTGGGATAAAACTGACGGGTGTTCTCGGCATTCTTTCCTCGGAACAGCTCTGCCAGAAACTGTGCCGGTGCCGGTACGGTCTGCTTGGCCTCTACGCCCTCCTCCTCAAACTGCTTCACAAACAAGAAATCCTTGATGAAGGGATGGTTCTCGCCTGTTATCTTTCCTGTAAGACGGAGGGAGCCTTTCGTGGTTTCCTCGCCATGAAACTGATAACCATGATCCAACTCTATATGCTCTACGCCGCCAAATCCCCACATAAAGTCGAGATGCCAATAGCTGCGACGAAACTCGCCATCTGTAATATAGCGCAATCCGTGCGCCTTCTGCTGTCTGACCACTTCTGTGATAAGCCGGTCTTCAATGTGACGAAGTTCTACTGCCGAAATCTGTCCCTCGGCAAACTTTACTCTGGCTTCCTTCAACTCTGCTGGGCGCAAATAGCTGCCCACTGCCTCAAAATGTTGATTTCTCACGTTGCTCATGTTTTTATTTCCCTTTCTTTAATATTATGTGTAATGATGACTGTCTGCATCCTGCCCCACTGACGGCAGAAATGCTTCTTTTTCGGCTGCAAAGGTAGAAAGAAGAATTTTATCCGCCAAATATTCTTAATAATTCAGAAAAATATGCTAACTTTGCAGTTAGAATAATCGATACGCAGAATATTATTCTGTAAAAAATGCACATTTAAAGAAGAATAGATTATGGCAACAGAAGAAAAACTCGACGACATAGACATCAAGATACTGAAGTTGCTGCAACAGAACTCCCGGCTCACCGTCAAGGAACTTGCAGCAAGAGTACACCTTTCTCCCTCGCCTACCTTTGAACGTCAGAAACGACTGGAACGGGAAGGATACATACAGCGATATGGAGCCATCGTCGACCATCACAAGATGGGGCACAACGTCATCGTGCTATGCAATATCCGACTGAAGCAGCACACTCACGACCTGATACAGCAATTCATGGACACCGTGCAGAACATAGACCAGATAACGGAATGCTACAACACCACGGGCGACTATGATTTTCAGATCAAAGTGTATGCACACGACATGAAAGACTATCAGGACTTCATGCTCAACACCCTCGGCAACATTGACTGCATAGGCAGTCTTCACAGTATCATCGTTATTGGCGAAATAAAAGACTCGCATTACATCCCGGCAAGCAGATTGTTGGCGAAGACACTCCTCCTTCTGTGCATCATGCTCTCTTCGCTGTTCTGTATGCCCTTGAAAGCACAGAACCCAGGCGAGATTGTCACAGAACAAAGCATCAGCAAAAAGGGAGAAGAACATTACTTTTATGCCGTGCCCATTCCCGACAACATCTTCAGCATGATGAAGGGAAAAACATACAAGAAGAATTGTACTGTGCCAAGAAGCGAGCTGCGCTATCTGCGCTGCCTGCACACCGACAAGGAAGGCAGGAGCATCGTGGGAGAAATGGTGGTCAACAAAGCCATAGCTAACGATGTGCTCGACATTCTGTACAAACTCTACCGGGCAAAATATCCGATAGAACGAATGCGGCTCATCGACTATTGGGACGCAGACGACGAACGGGCCATGAGAGCCAACAACTCCTCTTGCTTTAACTTCAGGTTTATCTCGCATACCCACACCGTATCAAAGCACGGCAGAGGAATGGCTGTAGACATCAACACACTCTACAACCCCTACCACAAACGACTGAGAAATGGCAAAGAAGTAATAGAACCAGCCACAGCACGTCCCTATCTCGACCGCAGTAAGAAACACGCATACATGATTCAAAGGGGTGACTTGTGCTATCGCCTTTTCAAAGAAAAAGGATTCAGATGGGGTGGCGACTGGAAGCACAGCAAAGACTATCAGCACTTCGAGAAATGACAAAAATTTACCCACGTACTCTGAATCAGAAATTCAACAGCACGTGGGTAAAAGCTTCAAACAAGATGCTTAGTTGTACCAAATAGAGTTATATTCTCTACGATCATCTTCTTCGTTGTAGATGTTCTCATACTCCAGGTTCTTTGCCTCGAATGCTTCTAATGACTTTTTCATAATCCACCCTCCTATATGTTAAAGTTAATAATCTGCTTTGTGATTGCAAATATAGAAAAAAAAACGGAGTCACCTTGTCAATAATTCAGAAAAGTTGTGTATTTTTGCAGCATTGTAAAATGTATGAACATTCTCATTATAAAACCACAGCATGAAACTATCAAATACTTTCAACCGACTAAGATGGCGACACTGGTTGCTCTTGTCGTTGCTCATCCTCGTTCTCGTCATTAAGTGGAACCCATACTTAGGCTACATTTACACCTTATATATATACAGCACCATCGGGAGAATACTATCTTCCTTTTCGGGCATCTTCCCGTTTGCCATAGGCGACATCTTCATCGCCCTCAGCATCGCATGGGTCATTCTTTATCCTCTCTACGAGATTGTCCTTCGCAAACGACTTGCCCGCCGTTACGCCTTCCTGGCAGCTAAAGGGAACAGTTATCCCAAGACAAAGACGGTGTGGGGAAGAGTGGCAGAATATCTGCTGTGGATCTACGTATGGTTCTACATGGCCTGGGGACTCAACTACTCGCAGCCCAACATCTATCAGCGCACAGGCATGATGCCGGCTAAAGTGAGCGAGAAAGTATTCAGAGAGTTTGCCTATCGCTATGCCGACAGCCTCAACTTATTGAGTGAAGAACGAAGAGTGAAGAGTGAAGAACAGGAAAGTGAAGAGTGGAAACGAAGAGTGAGTGATGCGATTCAGAATGTATATGAGAAGATGGGACAACGAGAAGGCATCAATGCTCCCTTCAATCCTCATCCCCATGTCAAGACCATGGTGTTCACTCCCCTCAGCTCGATGGCGGGCGTCACGGGCAGCATGGCTCCTTTCTTCTGCGAGTTTACGCTGAATGGCGACATTCGCCCTCACGACTATCCTGCCATCTATGCACACGAATATGCACATTTCTTAGGAATAGCCAATGAGGGCGAAGCCAACTTCTACAGCTATATTGTCTGCACATCGTCAACAGACAAGGCTGTGAAGTTTAGTGGTTATTACCACATCTTCTTCCATGTGCTCCACAATGTCTTCGATGTCTTAGGCGAAAAAGAGGGAGAGAAATTCCTGAGCCACATCCGTCCCGAGATCATCCGTCTGGCAAAGGACGACCGCCACTACTGGCTCAGCAAGCGAAGCAAGGTGCTTGATGCCGCACAAGACTTCATCTTCGACCTTTACCTCAAGGGCAACAACGTCTCGGAAGGCAGGAAAAGCTATTCGGGTGTTGTCGCCCTGATACTGGCATGGGAAGAAAAACAGAAAAGTTAGGGGAAGCCAGAGAAGTTAGAGAGACAAAATGCCCACGAATGACTATTTTTTGTTACTTTTGCACCACACTTCATGAGTGACGACAAAAAATCAAGACTGACTATAGAAGTATGATAGACCGCTGTTATATAGAAATAACCAACACGTGCAACCTGAACTGCCACTTCTGTCCGAAGCACAACAGAGCGAAGAGACAGCTCACGGCAGAAGAGTTCGACTTGCTCACCAGTAAGTTGAAAGGCAAGGCTTGTTTCCTCTACTTCCATCTCATGGGAGAGCCCCTGCTCCACCCTCTACTGCCACAATTCATCACTCTGGCAAGAGAGCGTGGTTTCAAAACCGTGCTTACCTCCAATGGCACCCTCCTGCATCGGGCCATGGAACTCTTAGACACGCTGCCTCATAAGATTCAGCTCTCAGTCCACTCGCACGAGAGCAATGCACAAGGCAGACTGTCCGACTATATGGATGAGGTGATGCGCTTCTCCACTCAGGCAGCAGCCAAAGGCACCTGTATGGTGTTGCGCCTATGGAACCAAGGAGGCATGGACCAAGAGAACGAAGAGGTGATGAGCCTCATCGAGAAGTACGTGCCTAAGCCCTGGAAAGAGCGTCCCGACGGATTCCGCCTCAGCGACAATCTCTACTTGGAGTTTGACAGAAAATTCGAGTGGCCCAACTTCGACAACAAAGAAGAAAAACAGGAAACAGGCAACAGCGAGGAAGACAAGAGTAACATCAAGGGAAGAGAGGTGTTCTGCAAGGCGCTTATCAAGCAGATAGGTGTGCTGGCAGACGGAAGCCTCGTGCCCTGCTGCCTCGACCATAACGGCGATGTCGTGCTGGGCAACCTCTTCCATCAGTCGCTCGAAGATATTCTCTCCTCGCCAAGGGCTACGGCATTGATAGAGGGTTTCAAACATCATCATGCCTCGGAAGCACTTTGCCGCGACTGCGAGTCGGCACTGGCACGAAACAGCTTCCGAGGCAAAGCAAGAAAACAGATATAAGACAAGAAACAGACATGAAAGAAGTATTAATCGTAAGCATAGGCAGCTTCTTTGGAGGCGGCCTGAGATATTGGATTTCCAAGATGATGCAGTCGTGCAGCCTCATAGCTTTCCCCTTCGGCACCATGACAGTAAACGTGTTGGGCTGCTTCATCATCGGATTTCTCTCCGGCATTTCGTGGAATGGCGGCGGATGGATGAATCCCTCCACCAAGTTGCTGCTCACCACAGGCTTCTGCGGTGGCTTCACCACCTTCTCCACCTTCATGAACGAAGGTTCATCGCTGATGAAGGATGAGCAATATCTCTACATGATGCTCTATCTCTTCGGCAGCCTCATCCTTGGCCTCATCGCCGTGATGGCTGGACATCAGTTGGCAAAGTTTTTCTGAAAAAATGATTCTCTGCTTCATTTTTCCCCTACATTTGTCTTATAACTCAGCACCCCTATTGAAAACTTTGAATAGAAAAGGCTCGAAATATGAAAGCGGCTTCGTAAGCAGTTGAAGCCTATTGCATTATTCTGATAGAAACTATAAAAATATAGTTGACCACTTTAAACTTTATTAATAATACACGTTGACTCACATTAACGTAACAACTCATGACAATATGGGTGAACTGAGTAGTTACAACTATTATAGTCGATGTAGCGAATGGTGAATGCGCTTGCACTTATCATCGTGGCAGATAGCCCCCTTGTCGTTTTTTATTCATTTTATCCATCGTACTGAATAAAATCAGCACTTTTTTATTCAATACAATGGATAGAATGAATATTTTTTTGTATCTTTGTCTCGGTTTAATCAATTCATCTGAAGAGAAATGAGAACAATTATCAGTAACCAGAAAAAGGAACGGGATATTCTGCTTTCCCGTCCTTACCTTACACGTCATACCAAATATGATGAGGATGAACTGTTGGCAAGCAAGCAAATCAAGTTGATAACGGGTCCCAGAAGAACTGGCAAATCGACAGAGGCTTTGCTGATGCTGAAAGGCAAGAACTTTGCCTACCTGAATTTTGATGACGGCAAACTCCTGAGTGCATGGGACGATGATTTGGTTTGGGAAACATTACATGCCGTTTATCCCGACTTTGAGTATCTTCTGCTTGATGAGGTTCAAAATCTGGATGGTTGGCATTTATGGGTTTCCAAACTTTACCGCATGGGAATCAACATGGTTATTACGGGAAGCAACGCCAAATTGCTGAGTAGCGAAATGGCAACATTGCTCACAGGCAGATATATCCAAATAGAGATGCTGCCTTTCAGTCTTTCTGAATTCTTTATCTGGAACCACAGAAATCTTTCGGAAGTATCAGAGATGAAAGACAGCGCATCAGACCTCTCGCTTATTGCAGACTATCTGCACCATGGTGGCTATCCAGAGACTGTAGCAGCAAGAAGCCTGACCCAAAACTATCTCTCCACACTCTTTGATTCCATCATTTGGAAAGACATTGCCAAGCGTCATAAAGTACGCAATGTAGAGGATTTGAACAACCTGGCCATGTATCTGGTTTCTAACTTCTGCAATCCATTCAGTGCCAACGAACTGGCAGAAACGCTTGGATTTTCAAGCGTAGCAACAACCAAGAAGTTTATGGGATATTTAAGTGAGCCCTATCTCTTGTATTATCTGCCACGTTACAACAACAAGTTGAAAGTAATGAAGAAAGCTCCACAAAAAGTATATGTGGTTGACAATGGTTTTGTAGAAGCCAAGGCTTTTAGTGTGAGTGAGAACTTAGGCAGGTTATTGGAGAATCAGGTTTTTATAGAGTTGATTCGTAGGGGGTATCATGCAGAAACATCACTTTTCTATTATCGCTCCCGTAATGACAAGGAGACTGATTTTGTTACAAGGCAGGGTGCTCATGTAGAAAGTCTTATACAAGTATGTTATGACCTCTCATCCGAACGAACGCTCAAGCGGGAAGTAGATAGCATCATTGAATGTGCGGGGGAACTCAAATGCTCCAATCTAATCATTGTCACGATGAATGAGGAAAGAATAATTGAGAAAAATGGTTATAAGGTCAAGATTTTGCCTATATATAAGTTTTAATGAGCTGCAACACTGTGGATACCGATTTGCTAACAAGGATTTTCTACCGATATGTTCTTAGTTCTTCTATCGGATAGCCACGCTTTTTTCTCCTAAAACACTTGCGAAACTTGAATCTTATAATATTAAATAGGAGAAGAATTGGGCAAAGAAGCCCTTTTCTCCTCAAAAAACTATATATTTGCAAACAATTAAAACAATATCGCAAATGATATGAGAACAGAGGAGTCAGCATCCCGAGAAGCAGTTCCTGGTAACACCCATCGGTTGCGGCATTGCCGGCTTTGACTCAGAGGACATCGCCCCACTGTTCAAGGAGGCAAAGGAGATAAAGAACATCACCTCCCCGAGAGTTTCTGGGAGGTGATGGAGTAAATGTCAAAAAGTACATATCGATGTAGCGAATGTTTCGCAAGTTGAGTCAATTATTTCACGTACTTCTTTCCATCCTTGATATAGATGCCGCTTTCTGGCTCCTGACTCAACTTGCGACCTTGCAAGTCGTAGATGCCATGCAGAATATGTTCCTCTGCGGTATTCACATTCTCTATGCCAGTAGCATAACCTTCACCTATCACATAAATAGGCATAGTCTTAGCATCGGAAGACAAAGGTTCATCTGCACCTCCGAAAGGATTCTCGCGTATAGTTACATTCATGTACCAACTTTGTGGCGCAGGCACATCATCGTCAGTTCGCAAGACCAGTCCACCATCTTTTATGATGTAATTGATAGCATCCTCCGAGTTAGACGCAAGGTTTTTATTGGCTTGATAAACACCATTAAAAACATATTTTCTTGTCATACTCATACAGTCGATAAATTTTTCCTTCGATGCAGAAAGTGTGACATCTGCCAACTCGATGGTCTTTTCGCCATCACTCTCACACATGATCAAGCTTGGATAGTTTGCTTTAGAGGAACCAGACTTCAACTTCTGGACGTTCAGTCGCGTAATAGTTTCATTGACCACTTCGATGTCCACTGGGGTTGCCACGTTTAAGCCATTGCTTGTCAACTGTTCAAGACTCATCCTAAATGGCACATAGAGTGATTGCCACTTGTAGGCATCGAATGTACGAATGTACTTGAAGTCAGCCACCTCAATATCTACTGGACTATTATAAGCCTCGCCATCTGTGAGCGTCACTGCCTTGGCAGTGTACTTACCATCAGCGTAGGTCAGTTTCAGGTTGTTGCCAAGAATGCCACAGAAGTGCTGAATGTATTTTATGTTCTCATTGTTTGCATTGCAGTTGATACACACATCCCCATAGAGTCCATTGGCATCTGGGTGTCCAGCCATCTCAAATACGTGTGGAACAGCTCCATCCTCACCGAAAATGCTATTATCATTGGTATAAACATCAGTTATCTTGTCACATTCCTTACCATGATATACAGTATTGTCACCAGTAGATTTCAACACAGGATAAGCATCACCATTCTCACCAAGTTTCTGATACCAAGCCAAATCGCCAGAAGTTTTATTGTCATTTAACGCCAATGCCACCTCGCCACTCTTTATCTGCTGTTTGGTGAATGCCTTGACCACGTTCGCTTCTTCCTTTCCGTCTTCGAAAGTCAGACTTCCTGTACCAACTATTTTGATGTTCTCAGATGAGTTGTTCAGCAAAGCCTCCTTGTTGTAAGCTACAATGCCCTTTGCGGTTAGTGTACCACCTACATAACCTATAATGATTCCTGAAGAGCCATTTGTATTCGTCACATCTCCATAACTGAACACATTCTGGATACTGCTGTTTTTCAATGTACTTCCTGCTATGCCACCGGCATGCCAACCTGTACTTGTAATCTTGCCATAGTTGGCGCAATCTTCGATACATGTTCCATAAGCATAGCCTATGATTCCACCAATATATTGATTTCTACCGTTTTCAACGGTTCCGTAATTGGTACAGCGCTTGATGTTTCTCTCAAAGCTATCACCTGCAATTCCGCCAACACTTCCTGTACCCTTCACGCTGGAGCGATTCTCGCAGTTTTCGAGATTTATTTTGGCTATTCCAACGATACCGCCAGTATCTTCTTGTCCTATAACAGTACAATTGTTTGTGGTTTTAATGCCCTTTATATGTGCTGGAGAATTTGTGGATGCGCATGCATATCCTGCCAAGATACCTGTTTTATATGTCTTCTCATTTGTTGTGCTCACATTCTCCACCTTAGCATTGCCAAAGATAAGGTCTTGGATAGTCGCACCGTCAGTATAGCCGAAAAGCCCCACATGGTTTTGTGCTGTCTTGATATAGAGATTGGAGATGGTGTGTCCCTGACCGTCCATATTTCCCTTCCACCGATTATTGTCATTGCCTATTGGAAGCCAACTCAAGAGTTCCTTGCCGTCTTCAGCCGCATGGCAATAGTTCTTGAGGTCGATATCCGCAGTCAGCTTGGCTGATGCCGAAGGGTGAGTAGTTCCAGCTGCTTCGCCATCGTCCACGATAGTTCCGTTCACATAGTCGCGGAACCAAGCCAAGTGGCAAGGTTTGGATATCAGGTACACCCCACTTTCCTGTGAAGGCTTTACAGCCACATAATGCTGGCACTGATTGCAATAGCCATCTTCATCGTTTTTATGTCCAAGGGCAGGCTTCTCTGCGATTGTTACATCAGTCAATTCTTCTGTCAATTGGCTGTCGGAATATGTCCTAAGGCAGTCCTGACATTGCCAATATTCCTTGGTTGCCGCCTCTGTACAAGTAGCGTTTGTTGCAACGTGGTGATTTATTGTCTGTCCGTGTTGATACTTGATTGCGGAACTGGTAGTATTGTTGGTGAAACTACCTGAGATTATCTCGTACGTCATACAATTTACAAGTGAATTATCTGAATAAACTGTATGTTCCGAACCAATGACGGGATAACTGTCTCCATCATTAGCCAGATTTTGTCCCCATTTCGCTTCGCTCGAAGCGTTTTGCTGGAGCAGATAGGCAACAACACCGCTTTTCAGTTGGGTTTCTGTAAATCCTGTTGCGTTATCTTCTGAGAGATTGTCGCTTCCGAAGGCTTTTACAGTTTGCTCTTGGCTGTTTACGGTCAGCTTTGCGCCACTATAGTATGCCACCATGCCTTCAGTGACCCCTTTGCTGGAATAACCGCATACCATGCCTCCACGTTTAGTATTATTTGTAGCTGACACATTGCCATAGCAGAACACGTTCTGCATCTTGCCTTTGGATACATAACCTGCCATGCCGCCGACATTATTGGTTCCTTCTATATTTCCATAGTTGGCGCAGGCTTGGATCGTTCCGCTACTGTAATAGCCAACCAAGCCACCGACAGTATTACTTGTTGCCGTTACATTTCCATAGTTGGCACAGGCGGTCATAGAATTACCAGTTCTACTGTAGTAGCCAAAAAGACCGCCAACATCTTCTTTTCCTTGTACCGTGGCGTAGTTCACGCAGTTGCTTGCGTTGCCATCAAGTGAACCTGCAATACCGCCAGTGTAATTACCTCCTTTTATCTGGCAAGTATTTGATATTTTGATATTTTGAAGGGTGCTTCGCCATAATGCATTACCAACCAAAACTCCTGCGTAACTGTTCGTATTTGTCACATTCGCATACTCAAAGGTTAGGTTCTTGATTGTACCTTCATAGGTATAACCGAAAAGTCCCATATATTTTTGTTCTGCATTGATATAAAGGTTGGTGATGGTCTTCCCATTTCCGTCGAAAGTGCCTTGGTATGGTTTATTAGAATTTCCAATAGGCACCCAACTCTGTTCGTCTATCTTTTTAGAGGCATCAGCCGCATGACAGAAGTTCTTTAGGTCTATGACCTCAACATTATCTGCAATCTTAGCGCAGATTTTTTTATTTCCGCCATTCACCTGATCGCGGAACCACGCCAACTCCTCAGCTTTTGTGATGATGTAAGGATTGCCTGTACTTCCGTTACCCACTAACGGTCGACTAGTCTCCTGTGCCCATGCCCCCCCATAAGGCATGAGGATAGCCATCACGAGCAGCAGCATCGTGAATAGCCTGTTTCTTTGTTTTTTGTTATTCATAACTGTAAATTATTATTATTATACTTTCTTACATATTTTCTCTCATTGCCATCAGATATACTGTAAATCCCAGGATGATGACGAAAGTCAATCCGAGAAACAGATAGATATAATATCTCCCCCTCTTGATGAAATCACAGAAGCTGTAGCGAGCCTTGTAGTTTTCATCAAGATATATCCTGTAGTCTTGAACCATGGCATAGCTCATGACTATGGCGAACAACAGAAGAAACAATGCCACAATGAAAATAGCCTGTTCCTCTTTCGTGAGAGTCTCTATCATATTTCCCATGGCGCAAAAATAGTGTTTTTCTTCGGAAAAAGGTGTCCACTTCCCCCACTTAGGTGTCTACTTCCTACAAAATAGGTGTCTACTTGGTGGGGGAAGTAGACACCTAAGGCGTGATTTTATTGTATTTTCGCTCTCCAGACAGTTGGGGAGCAACCTTCTTTCTCTTTGAATATGCGATAGAGATAGGAGCGTGAAGAGAAGCCACATTCGGCAGAAATGATGTCGTTGTTGTAGTCGGGATAGTCAAGCATCATCTTCTTTGCCGCCTCGAAACGTACCTCGGAAAGCCAGATGCGGAAGGTGGAGTTCAGGCAGGAAGTGAAGTAGCGTGACAACTCGTTCTTGGAAATGTTCAGCGAGCGTGACAGGGTGAACATGTTTACTGTGGTGTCTTTATAGCCAAACTCTTCGCACCACTTGTCGAGCTTCTCCTTGATGGCTGCCTGACGCTCCTGAGAAAACGATGGCAAGTTTTCTTTACCGTCTGTAGGTTCTGCATCCTGCCCATCGGAGTTTTCTGTTATTTCATCTGCGAGGGCTACGCTTTCTTCTTCCTCCTTATCCAAGAGTTCCTCGGTAGGAACGTAATTGTAGCCCAATGCCACGAAACTCAGATTGAAGAAAAGGATAGAGAGCAAAGCCAACGGTCCTATTATATATAATAAGGTGGTGGAGAGGATGGCGAAAGGCATGGTAAGGGTAGAGAAGAACAGGGCGAAGATACTGGCTCGGGCATATCGCACGTAGGGCAGCATGTCGCCACCAGTCATCAGCTCTAACATTTTCTTGCGTTTCCGCATCTCAATCATAATCATCACTAGTGTCCACTAAATAAATTTAAGACTTAATTCTCTTACAGTTTGTAACTTC
>ERZ780076.129-NODE-129-length-42828-cov-6.965095_pt1 | contig 42828 bp, 34 predicted proteins | sample MGYA00511022_ERZ780076 | MGnify/ENA primary metagenome ERZ780076 (study PRJEB29588, sample SAMEA2148733) | human gut metagenome | biome: human gut; feature: human-associated habitat; material: faeces | place: Denmark | collected 2008/2010 ... | reverse complement strand
GCGATCTGGCGGCGCCTCGAAGCTGACGAGCCGCCCCAACGCCTTCGCGTGCTGGTTCTTGTAGTCAACGGTCACCATGTTATGAGGCAGCGAGTTCCTATACCAGTCGAGATATAGCTTCAGGCCGTATGCGCAGGTGCCGAAGTCTGACACCAGTTCTTTCTTTCCGTCATGCACGGTGATTGACAGCTTGTCGGGATGGCCGTGGCCTATGCCCTGTCCGCCGAACTTCAATACCGACGTAATGCTTCCGCTGCGCAGGCAGAGGAAGCCTGACTCCGGATAGCACCAGCTTGGCTGCAACATCGGGCCGCGCGCCTGAACGATGTCCTCGCAGGTAAGTAACGCCTCGCAGGCGGTACGCTCCACTTGGGCGTAAGCATGCTCCAGCACCTGCTTCACAATGCCGTCGTGCATCCGCGCGTAGGCCAGTTCGTGTATGGGCAGCTCGCTCACGATGCTCGCCCCGTACCAGCCGTCGCTGTGGGCAGGAAAGCTAAGGTCTGGATAAACGCCCTTTACAGGCGCGGAAAACATGCGGCGCATGTCGTCGTCGTAAAGGTTTACGCCACGGCAACGCAGCACGTCGGCCGTGCGTATCAGCGCCTGCAAAGGGAAATAATGATAATTCGGCGACGCCTCGTTTATCCATCCGTCCGGGTTCAGGTGCTTTTTCATCAGCGCATGGTAGCCGCGTTCAGGGTCGTTAAGCACCTTGTCTATGATTGAGTCGTCCTCCAACGCCACTCCAAGCGCCGCCAGCCCGCTGTTGTGCCACATCTGCCAGTTGGCGCCGGCAGGCCTGTGCAGCAGCAGCACGGCGCACGGCCTTAGCAGCCCGTCCTCTATGCGCCTTACTTCATCAGGCTTCAGCGTGTTCTTTACCACGGTGTACGCCGGTGCCACGTAGGTTATCCACGTTGCCTCGTCAAGGCTTTGCGCGAATGCCTTGCCGCTATGCTGGTCTGTAAGCTGGCGTGCCGCGTTGTGCTCCTTGTACGCCGGGTACTTCGAGGCGTAGTCCAACAGCATGTCGCGGATGTATTCCGCATATTTTGCCTTGCCAGTAGCCATGTATGCGAACGCACAGGCGTGCATGTACTCGTAGTTCTTGCGGTGTACCATATATATCCACGCCCAGTCATAGCGGTCAACGCCGGTGTACACGGTCTTGCATGCCGAGCACAGGTGGGCGTGCGGCTTGTCCCAGTCGAACGTAAGCCGCTGTCCGTCCTTGTCGCAGAAATAATGGTGGATGTGGCCTCCCTCTACTGTCGGCACCGCCAGGTCGTGCGAAAGGCGCTCGTCTATGCCGATAATTATGCGTTCGAGAATTTTTCCGCCCCACTTGCTTCCGGCCGACTTGCGTATGGCCGCCACGTCTTCGGGCGAGTAGCAATAATAACCTTTCTCTGATGCGCTTGCAGTAAATAATGCAGGCAGCAAAACAAAAACAGAAAACAGAAGCCTTAAATTTAAGTGTTTCATGATGTATTAGGTGATAGTGTTTGATTTCAGGCGCAAAAGTAACGCCGCCACGGTTAATATCCGGTTAAAATATGTATTAATGCCGCATTTTATGCGTAAAAATGACTGAACATCTTGCATTGCAGGCGTTTCGGCTTGTGACATTTTAATGCAAAATATCGGAAACACATCTCATTGTGTCACTTCAACTTTGTACACATTTTCATGCAAACCAGCTCGATTTAGTTAAAATCATTAAGTTAAATTGTAAAGAAATAATTACAAGAAAATCGGGAGCATATCTTTCGACAATCGAAAGATATGCTTTTGATTATCGAAAGATATGCTTTTGAATGTTGAAAGCTTATCTTTCGATGTTGAAAAACTTAGCTTTTGTGTTAAAAAAGCTGCTTTTTATTCACATCTGCAAACATAATTTAAGCACAAATCGTCCGTTTTTCACATAACTCATTGTAAGCCAAATATTTACGATTGCACACGCTACACTGCGATATTTACGCACAGAATTATTTTGTTTTGAAATACCGCGTTCTCAGAGCGTCAACGTTTTACAAAAAGAAAGCAAACCCGAAGGTTTGCTTTCACAGTGCTTGCCTGCCTGTACAGCTGCCTGCAAAACAATGCGGAGGATGTTGTTTATTTGTTTTTCTCAAAGTACTCACGGCAGATGTCGAGAAAGAGCATCGGGCTGTAGGCTATTGTTTCCCAAAGGCGGCGGCCTCCCTTCAGCACGCGGCGGTCAACGTAGTCAACAAGTCCGGGGTGTGTCTTCTTGTAACGTATGCGCATGGCGTTCAGGCTGACAACGTTGCCGGTCATAAACGGAACAACTACGCTGTCGCCCTCGAGGCACACGCCGTATATCGTCGAAATACCCGCCGTGCCGAGCTGCATGGCCTGACGGTCAACGCCGTTCCACCAATACATATTGCCGACATCGTTGCTTCCCTCAACGTAGACGAACTGGCGGCTTACTCGCTTTGGACGCAGCGTTGACGGGTTGGCAACGAGATGCGACTCAAGGTGGTCGTAACGTCCGTCGGCCGATGTCTTGCTGACAAAGTCGACGGCCTTCACCGTCTCTGCGTCATACTTTGCGGCATCCTTGCCGTCGGGCTTGGGCGACATGGTAAACGACGTGTTCATCTTCTTGAACAGCTTTCCCTGTGTCCAATATGTCTGCACGTAGCCTTCTACAACGCTGCCGTCGTTAAGCGTCACGCGCACATGGTCGCGCTCCGCGTCGGCATCCTGCTGCGCGTTGATGCACAGTGCGCATGCCGAGAGGAGGATTGACAATAGTAACCTCATGGTGGAAAAAGTTTTAATGGTTTATCAGAAAACCTGCGGAAACCAGCAGGCCGTAAATAAGCATGTTGCGCGCCGTGACACCGAGAACGGCGTTAAGGGCCTTGCCGCGGCTGATTTTCACCATGCGGCGATATGCCGAAAAGTGCAGCGCAAGGTACGCCACGGGCAGAACGGCCGGAAGTACATGGCCTGAAACGGCAAACGCCACGCCGAGAAGCACGGCTACGACACCTGAAAACAGGTAGGCCAGCTGTCCGCCACGCATACCGAGCCTGACGACAAGAGTCAGCTTGCCTGCACGGCGGTCGCCCTCTATGTCGCGGTAATTGTTGACCAAAAGCAGAGTATCGATGACAAAGCCGCATGCAAGCGACGCGACAAACGCCTCGAAGGTGACCGTCCCCGTCTGGATGTAATATACCACGCACACAGGCACAACGCCGAAGAACACGAGCACGAGCACGTCGCCGAGGCCGAGGTATGACAGCCACGTGGTGTAAAGGAAGCAGAACACCACACACACCGCGCCGACTAAAATCATCTCCAAGCCGCCGTATATCACAAGCGGCAGCCCTACGGCGCACGCAATGGCCGTGGTGGCGGCGATGGCACGCACCATCTGCCGCGGCGACACCCATCCTTGGGCGCATGCACGGCGCGGCCCGAGACGCGATGAGTCGTCGTTTCCGCGGATGAAGTCGAAGTAATCGTTGACAAAGTTGGCGTCTATCTGCATAATGAGCGCGAACAGCATGCACAGCACGGCAGGCATGATGTTGAACGCCGTGCCGACATCGGCGAACGCAAGGGAAAGGCCTATCATAACCGGCACGGCCGCCCCTGAAAGCGTCTTGGGACGTGCCGCCAGCAGCCACGCCTTGAACGAACCCGGTAAAACATTTGCTTCCATAGAATGTAAAGTTATAAAGTACGTATTCCGCGCAGCGGCTCCACAATGCCGCAAACATGGCAGTAACGGCAAAATACAGCCCTTACGGCTTGCAAAAGTAAACATTTAATCGTATATTTGCAAGAAATTAACAACACACGTAAGCATATGGCAGACAACAACATCAACCTTGACCTGATGGCGTTCGTCGAAACCGAAATACTGCCCCGGTACGCACACTTCGACAAAGCCCACGGCCTGCAGCATGTCACCAACGTAGTGAACAAGTCGGTAAAGCTGGCCAAGGCCATCGGCGCCGACGTGAACATGGCTTACGCCATAGCGGCGTACCATGACCTCGGACTTGAAGGACCGCGCGCAATACACCACCTGACAAGCGGCAAGATAGTAGCCGCCGACGCACGGTTGAAAAAGTGGTTCTTGCCGGAACAAATCAAGGTGATGAAGGAAGCCGTAGAGGACCACCGCGCTTCGGCGTCGCATGCTCCTCGCAGCGTGTACGGCAAGATAGTGCCCGAGGCCGACCGCGAACCCGAGCCGGCCACCGTATTCCGCCGCACCATACAGTTCGGACTGTCACGCTACCCTGAAAAGGATCGGGAGGGGCAATGGCGGCGGTTCAACGAACATCTTGACAACAAGTACTCGAGCCACGGGTACATACGGCTTTGGATACCTGGTTCGGAAAACGAGGAGAAGCTGAAAAAAATCAGGGAGCTGCTTACACAACCGTCGGAACTAAGGAAAATGTTTGACAAGATATATGACGAAGAGAATAATTAAATGCTTAGCTGCCATACTGGCGGCATTTGCAGTGCTTCCGTCAGCAGCACAAAGCGACAGCACGGCAAGGCGCGAGGTGATATTGGAGACAACCAAGGGGAACATTAGAATAGCCCTGTACAATGAGACCCCACGGCACCGCGACAACTTCATCAGGCTTGTTGATGAAGGATTTTATGACGGACTGCTGTTCCACAGGGTGATATACAACTTCATGATACAGGCCGGCGACAGTGCAAGCCGCAACGCACAGCCCGGGCAGGTTCTCGGCGATTCGCCAGAGAGCTACAAGATACCTGCTGAAATACATTATCCGCAGCTCTTCCACAAGCGCGGAGCAGTGGCGGCAGCACGCGAAGGCGACAGCGTGAACCCGTCGCGCGAATCGTCGGCGTCGCAGTTTTACATAGTCTACGGCCGCCGCTTCAACGACGCGATGCTTGACAACGAGCAACAAAAGCTCGACCGCCAGACCGGAGGCTCAATCAAAATGACACCTGAAATACGCGAAGCCTATAAAAACACAGGCGGCACGCCACATCTTGACGGCCAGTACACCGTGTTTGGCGAAGTAGTGGAAGGGCTCGACACTGTAAAGGAAATAGACTGGGCTGACACCGACAGTAACGCCCGGCCAATAGAGGACATAAGGATAATAAAGGCAAAAGTAGTGAATAATGAATAATGAAAAATGAAGGGTGAAGAATTGATTTCCGGCAATGCGCGGACTTCTTCACCCTTCATTATTCACTCTTCACCCTTAAATTCTTAACTCTTCGCTCTTAATTTCTTAATTCTCAACTCTTAATTCTTAACTCTTAATTCTTAATTTCTTAACTCTTAACTCATTCAGGCACTGCGTACTTGTCGCCCGTAGCCCTTACTATCTCACGCGCCACCTTATCCGTATATCCGGGACGCTCTACCGCCGCGCCAAGACCTGTGGCAGTGCGCTTGAACCGTCCGTTGGCTTCAGGCTTGACCGTCATGTCGTTATATTTCACAATAAGATATATTGCAAGTTCTTTCCAGCGTGCCAGCATCTGCTGCGCCTTGTCATTGCTGTATGCATTGAGAAACCTCACAGCCGCAGCCGCGTCAGTCTTATAAAGTTTCTGCGCTTCAGCCTCTATTGCAGCCTGGCTGGCGTCATAGTTTGCTTCAAGCGAGTCTCTCACCTCCTTCAACGAGCCGAACATCATCGAGTAGCGCGGATACACCATGTTGCTGACCCAGTTGCACACCCAGTAAGCGTTTTTGTCACTGAACGTAACGGCATCCGCCCCCGGAGTATTGTAGCATTCCGGCTGCACGGTATTGCCGCAATATACCGGCGTGTAGGCAACCATGTTGCCGTCATCGTTACCGAACCAAAGAATGCCGCCTATCTGCCTTGGCAGCCACGAACGGAGCTGGGCTATGTACGAAAAGCCCGACTGCTGTGTTGACGTAGGCCGCTCGTTAAAGTATTCCTTGCCGTCCACCTTGAATGTCAGAGGCGTAGGACGGTAAGGCATGCCCCACAAACCTTGTCCGGGGTCGTTGTCAAGGGCGAACGGCGTACCCTCATAGTGGTCGCGCATACAGTCACGGATGTCCTGCAAAGTAACTTTTTTATTCGGCACAATCCACAGCGGCATAGGCTCCGCGTCCTTAACCTTACCCTCGGCATAGGGTAGGTAACGCTCCATGTCAGAGAAATGATTAAAGAAGCTCCACACACGCGCCTCGCAAAAGCGCCTGCCGGAAAAGTCGGGATAAGCGTATGTCTCACAAAAACTGAAGTCTTCATCCTTGCCGTTGAACCAGCCCTTTTCACGTGCGAAGCTGATACAATCCTTTGAAAACATCACATTCTTTTTATCTTTCTGGTCAAACTTGCGTATGCGGCTTTGGTTGGCATGCGCACAGATAGCATCATCTGGAATGCGCAATGCTACCCACACGACGCCTTTGCTGCCCGGACCTTTGCCCATCATCTCCATTATCCAAGCCTCTTCCGGGTCACAGATTGAAAAAGTCTCCCCCTCCGAGCAATAACCGTAAGTCTCGGCAAGCGTAGTCATAACCTTTATGGCCTCGCGTGCTGTCTTCGAGCGTTGCAAGGCTATGTATATCAGCGAACCATAGTCAAGCACACCGGTAGTATCAACCATCTCGTGACGACCGCCAAAGGTTGTTTCGCCGATGCTCACCTGATATTCGTTTATGTTCCCTATGACATTATACGTCTCGCCCGCCTCTGGAATCTGGCCGTGATACTCCTTGGTGTCCCAATCGTATATCTGGCGCATCTCCCCTTTGGCATGCTTCCCGGCAGGGAAATGACAAAGGCCGATGAACATCCCATAATCATCGGCATTGTAAGTGGTGAACACCGAACCGTCAGCACTTGCCCCCTTGCCCACAATAAAATTGGTGCATGCCGTGGCATAAACGCATGCCACAAGCACAATCAGCAATGTAGATAATCTCTTCATTTTTATGGTTTTAATAAATATCAATACTTAAAATCCCCAACAAACACACTGCGGTTGCCGCGCTCGTCAACAGCCACAAGCTTCACTGTATGGTTGCCACCTGTCTTTGCCACCGGTGCGGACGGCAAATCGCACACATATACACCGGCCTTCTCCATATATTCAAACAGAACAAAACGGCCGTCAACATAACCTTTCAACGAACGCAGGCCGCTTTGCCTGTCGTATGCCAAGACACGCAACCTCCTTGCCGATGCGTTGAACGATGTCAATACAGGCGGAATGTCGTCATAGGCTATCTCATAGTCCGCGCCAAGTTCACGCATCCTGCCAGTCACCCAGCCGTCCTTGAACTCTCCACCCATATTACGGTCAACGCCATAATGGCTAACGATATACAACTTACTGGGGTCTGCAACCTTCTTCTTCAACCTCAATGATATTTTCGCCCAGCCCAAAAGAGGATAAGAACGGTCGTAAAACCGCCACTCGTCCGACAACGCATCCGGCTTAGCCTTTACCTTTGGCGACAACTCAACATTGTCAGGAAGCAGCCCCTTGGGAACAAGCAGCATAAGCCCCGGACGCTGAAAGCCGTTTATCCGGTCATGCAAAAGCATATTCATCACGCTCCGCCGGCGTGCCACAGGTATGTCCTGCCGTTTCCCTTTCACAGTAAAGGTATATTGCCGCGAGTTTCCGAAAATGTCAGACACTGTATATGCCAAATGATAGTCGCGTTCTTCATCAAATGTTACGATGCCCCTATCCGCCGTACCGACATTTATAAAAGGAAGTGTGTTGCCCGGGTCGGCAAAAGACTTCATGTACCACACGCGGCTATGGCAGTAATGTTCGTAGTCGCCCCAAGTATTCACCATGCGGTTGCAATGACTGGGTATGCTGTCAACAACGCTTTCAAACACCGTTTTACCGTCAACCGTCAGCGTTGTCTTGCGTATGCCTAGTATGCCGTAACTGCCATCCATGTAATCGTTCGCCCAAATTCCGAAACCCACCTTGCCCCACGCCGTGAACTCACGTGTGAGATTTGTTGACGAAAATCCGTACGACTGATTGCGTTGAGAGCCACAGAATACACCCTCCCCCTCGACAGGATATGCCATAAACGAATGCGCAATGGGTTTTGTTGTATCTGTTACAAAACCCTTTAGGTAATCAAGAGGGTCGATGAAATCCCAAGTTTTCGTAGCATGGAACTCAAGGTGAAGATGCGGAGCCTTGCTCGCTCCCGTGTTTCCGCTAACGGCAATGAATTGGCCTTGCGCCACAGGATAATCTGTAGGCCGCAGCCTTACATCGGCGAAACACGTCTGATTCTGGTATTGCCACTTACGTACAATAGCAGCCAACTGCGGCACAAACTTTTTCAAATGACAATACACCGTAGTTATTCCTCCGGGGTGACGCACATAAACGGCATTACCGAAGCCACCCAAGCCTACCGTTATCCTGCTGACATAACCGTCGGCCACAGAAAATATCGGCTTACCTTCCACCTGTCCGGTCCGCACGTCAATACCACCATGAAAATGGTTGGGCCTTGGCTCACCGAAGTTACCGGACAAAGACACCGGATAATTGACAGGCGAGCCAAACGACAAGGCCGACGCCAAGAGTAGCGGAAAGATGAATGACATACGCTTTTAAGAAAAAGTTGAAGTGGCTAAAACGGGCATAGCCCATTCCAACCACTTCAACCATATTACGTTCAACATGCCTTGAAACTCATGTCAAGCCCCTTGACCGAATGAGTAAGGGCGCCTACCGAGATATAGTCAACGCCGCACTCTGCGTATTGGCGTATGGTTTCAAACGTTATTCCTCCACTCGATTCTGTCTCAAACCTGCCGGCTATCATCTCTACTGCAGTCCTTGTGTCGTCTACCGAGAAATTGTCAAACATTATCCGGTCAACTCCCCCACAGTCCATGACTTGCTGTATCTCGATGAAGTTGCGCACCTCTATCTCTATCTTAAGGTCAAGGGAGTTTTCCTTGAGATACTTATGACAGCGGTCTATCGCATTCTTGATGCCACCGGCAAAATCAACATGATTGTCCTTGAGAAGTATCATGTCAAACAATCCTATCCTGTGGTTCATGCCGCCGCCAATCTTCACAGCCTGCTTTTCAAGAATACGCATCCCGGGAGTTGTCTTCCTTGTGTCAAGCACATGAGCCTTTGTACCTTTAATAAGCTCTACGTACCTATGGGTCATAGTGGCAATTCCGCTCATACGCTGCATTATGTTGAGCATCAGCCGCTCGGTCTGAAGCAGCGAGCGCACCTTGCCCTCAACAACCATGGCTATGTCGCCGGCCTTAACCTTCGCCCCGTCTTCAATAAGCACTTCCACTTTAAGAGCAGGGTCAAATTTGGCAAACACCCTCTTAGCAACTTCAACACCAGCCAAAATACCGTCTTCCTTTATCAGCAAGTGCGACTTCCCCACGGCATCCTCCGGGATGCAGCACAGCGTGGTATGGTCGCCATCGCCTATGTCCTCGGCAAAGGCCAAGTCGATAAGCCTATCTTCCAGTTCATCTACCGTATACATACCAGTAACCTTTTATTTAATAGAATGAATTACAAATAAACGCCCACTCCAATCTTAAATCCGATCTTAGAAAAATCCGAATGGTTCTTGAACGACTGGTCGTAATAAACCGACGGTTCTATGGTAACCGACTTGTTCAGGAAGAAAGCGTAGCCCACCTCTATTCCTGGCATAAAATCATTATACTTGGGGTCTCTGTGCACGAGCTTGGCGTTGACACCGAGATAAAGCCCGTTCTGTATTATATAATATCTGCCGCCGATGCCGAGCATCAGGTCGTCAGACTCGCCATGCTGCCATCCGACCTGCCCCAACAGCATCCAATCGTCGGCAAGCATATAACCGCCCTTGGCATCAAGTCCGATATTAAATTCTTCGGAACCGCTATAGCTTATATCAAGCCCTGACACGGAAGCCCCGACATACCACTTGCCCTTCTCAAACTGGGCATAGCCGACCACAGCGACAAGCATTCCGGCCAGCAACATTGCAAATCTTTTCATGCTTTTTTATTTGAATAATTGATTTGCAAAATTAATCATTAAATTTGAGATTACCAAAAATAACTGTAACTTTGCAGGATATTAAGCCTTTGCGTTGACAAACAGACAAATGAACATCCAATACAGACTATATTTGTTACTTGCGACTGTCGGTTTTGCTTTCTACATGGCCGCAGCACAACATCATAATCATTGGACAATTCCCAAACATGAGGTCAGGGCCGTATGGCTGACTACTCTTGAAGGCCTCGACTGGCCGCTCACAAAAGCACAAAGTCCAAACACGGCAGAAAGGCAGAAACAGGAATTATGCACAATGCTCGACAGGCTCAAGGCCGCCGGGATAAACACGGTTCTCCTGCAAACACGCTTACGCGCAACTGTAATATACCCCTCAACCATAGAACAATGGGACGCCTGCCTGACAGGAACATACGGACGAGCCCCTGGATACGACCCGCTGGCATTCGCCATTGCCGAATGCCACAAGCGCGGAATGGAAATCCAGGCTTGGGTGGTAGCCATTCCAATAGGCAAGTGGAACTCGCCCGGATGCCAGGCGATACGCCGTCTACATCCGGGCTTGGTGCGGAAAATAGGCACAAACGGCTATATGGACCCGGCCAACCCTGCAACGGCAAAACACATAGCAGCCGTTTGCAGCGAGATTACACGCCGTTACGACATCGACGGCATCCATCTTGACTACATACGTTACCCCGAAACATGGCCCTCGCCACGGAACGCAAACGACCGGGCCGTGCGGCAACGCAGCATCACAGCCATAGTCGCCGCCGTAAACGACAGTGTGAAAAGAATAAAATCATGGGTAAAGCTAAGTTGCGCGGCAATAGGCAAACACGCCCCTCTGCCAAGACGCGACAGCAAAGGATGGGACGCCCTGTACAAAGGCAACCAGGAAGCGCAAGCGTGGCTGCGCACAGGACTTGTCGACCAAATTTACCCGATGATATATTTCAGCGGTGACGACTTCTACCCTTTCATGGCAGACTGGGGAGAGAGCGCGCCTTACCCCGGGGCGGTGGTTGCAGGCATAGCCGCCTACCGCCTTGCGCGCGGCGAGGGCGACTGGCCGCTTATTGAAGTGGAACGGCAGATGAACGTGGCACGCTCTTTAGGCGTCGGAGTGGCTTTATTCCGCGCACGCTTTCTTCTTGACGACACAAAAGGGCTGTACGGCTTTATGAAAGACTCATTCTCCCCCACCCTGTCACTTATACCGCAAGAAGGACAAACCTCGTCCGGCCGTCCGGAAGCGCCACATAACCTCGCCATAAAGAAAACACAGTACGGCCAAGCAATATTACGATGGGACACGGCTGGCCAAACGACATTCAACATTTACGCATCAAAAAGCTACCCTGTAGATACCGCCGACTCACGGAACTTAATAGCCGTAAACCTCAAAAACAATAGTTTCCCCCTGACTTTGGCCGGACAACAAATGCACTTTGCAGTTACTGCAAACGACAGATACGGGCGTGAAAGCGCCGCCGCGCGTACAGGCGAGCCGGCAAAGCCGAAAAACACAATTCCTTCCAACGGGCTGATACCGCTGCCCAACGACGTGGAAGACACCGGCTTCATCCTGCTGAAAGACATGGCCGGACGCACTGTCGCCATACTGCCTTGCAGGAACGGACACGCCGACGCAAGCCGGATAAGCCCGGGATATTATGCCGTCTACACGATAAACGCCAAAGGCGAGATACGGCGCATCGGCTTTCGCGCAAAAATGAGGGACGGGCAATAACAGGCTTTGCGCAAAGGTATGACGCAACGCAATCTCCATAAGGAGAGCAAAGCAGACTGTCACAAATTCAAGAAATATTCTTACACTCTGATTTTCGTCAACGCTCCACAACTGCCTTGCTCATAAAAACTTGCCAGTAGTACAAAAACAAGGCTGTTTTTTGTGTGCAAAGACAAACGGCACAATATCAACAAGATACGCAAGATATGGCAGGAATGTGCAATAAAAGCTATAGTCTTCCGTTAGGAAACACGGCTAAAACAACATCCTTCAACGGTCAAAAGGCATCGGAAACTCCGTCGAAAGAACTGCGAACAAGCGTCTTTTACAACACAAAAGACAACCTTTTACACTATGACTAACGGCATTTTAGGATGTGACACACGTCTTTTGGCTTGTTTTTCGCCATTTTCCAAGTTGAAAAACAACATTCTTCAGGATTGCGACTTCTGTTTTATAGGGAACGAAGTGAGTTTCCCATCTGGCATTTTGACATAATTTCGCCTAATAACATTACAATAAGTGCCAACGGTTTGCAATGAAATCCAGTCACACAAAACCGTTGGCACTCAGAAGTCAAGCCGCATCAATCACCTTTCAAGAAAAATGGTTGATGCAGATACCGAGCTTATACCATTCGTAAAGTCGGTGAACGCCCTCGTCAATTTCAATCTTATGATGCCATCCCAAGGCGTGAAGCTTGGAAACATCTGTCAGCTTGCGCGGTGTACCGTCAGGCTTCGACGCATCCCAGCGAAGCTCACCCTTGAATCCTACTTCATTGATTACGATTTCCGCAAGTCCGCGTATGCTGATTTCCTTGCCCGTTCCCACGTTTATATGGCAGTTCCTTATCTCCTTGTCTCCAGGATTATAAGTATCCTTAAAATCGACATTCAACAGGACATGCACGCTGGCGTCAGCCATCTCTTCACTCCAAAGGAACTCCCGCATCGGGCTACCCGTTCCCCATAACGTGACCGCCTGTGGTGTAATTCCATATTTTGCCAACTTTGACAAAATCTCATCCTCGTTGCTGTTTCCGTCAACACCCTCGACAGGGCGCAGGCTTATGTCCTTACGCAAGTCGTCCCACATCCCTTCATTCAGGCACTTTGCCAGATACACCTTGCGTATCATGGCAGGCAGCACATGGCTGTTTTCCAAATGGAAATTGTCGTTAGGGCCATAAAGGTTGGTCGGCATTACGGCTACATAATTGCAGCCATACTGTATGCTGAAGCTTTCACACATCTTCAAACCGGCAATCTTGGCGATTGCATACGGCTCATTGGTATACTCAAGTTCGGAAGTAAGCAGGGCTTCTTCCTTCATCGGCTGCGGAGCCATACGCGGATAAATGCAAGTACTGCCCAGGAAAAGCAGTTTTTTCACATCATGGCGAAAACTCTCACCTATGACATTCTGCTGTATTTGCAGGTTTTGATAAATGAAATCAGCCCTGTAATTGAGGTTTGCCATAATGCCGCCTACATGGGCAGCGGCAAGCACTACGGCATCAGGGCGTTCCCGGTCAAAGAAGTCCTTTACCGCAACAGGGTCAAGCAAGTCAAGTTCGCTATGGCTGCGGCCAACCAGATTTTCGTATCCGCGTGACTTAAGATTATTCCATATTGCCGAACCAACTAAACCATGATGGCCGGCAACAAAAATTTTCGCACTTTTGTCCAACATGATTATTCCGCCATTTGAGCCTTGATATAAAGTTTCCTTACAAACGCCATGTCATGCCGGACCATAATTCTTACCAATTCTTCAAACGAGGTTTTGGTAGGATTCCAGCCCAATACCTTTTTCGCCTTTGCCGGATTGCCGAGCAGCTGGTCTACTTCGCAAGGACGGAAATATTTTGGGTCTACCTCTACGAGAACCTTGCCCGTGGCGACATCAATGCCTTTCTCATTGACACCTTCACCTTCCCAACGCAATTCAACTCCGGCCTCCCTGAACGCCAATGTACAAAATTCGCGGACGGTGTGCATCTCGCCGGTTGCAATGACAAAATCTTCAGGCTCAGGCTGTTGCAATATCATCCACATGCACTCCACATAGTCCTTGGCATACCCCCAGTCGCGGCGCGCATCAAGATTGCCGAGATAAAGCTTGTCTTGGTATCCCTGAACAATGCGGCATGCGGCAAGGGTTATCTTTCGTGTCACAAAATTCTCGCCGCGGCGCTCACTCTCATGGTTGAACAATATTCCATTGCAACAATACATTCCATAGCTTTCACGATAGTTTTTCATTATCCAAAAGCCATAAAGCTTGGCAACCGAATAAGGCGACCTTGGATAGAACGGGGTTGTCTCGCTTTGCGGAACCTCCTGCACCTTGCCATAAAGTTCCGACGTTGAAGCCTGATAAATGCGGCAGGTCTTTTCCAAACCGCAGATACGCACTGCCTCCAACAAACGCAATACGCCAACGGCATCGGTATCCGCCGTATATTCAGGAACATCAAAAGACACCTTGACATGGCTCTGCGCGGCCAAGTTGTAAATTTCGGTAGGTTTGGTCTCCCCGATAATACGGATTAAAGAGGAAGAATCGGTCATGTCGGCCCAATGAAGATTGACAAGACGTGACTTCTTCATGTCACGCACCCACTCATCCAAATACAAGTGTTCAATCCTGCCTGTATTGAACGACGATGAACGCCGTAACAATCCATGTACCTCATAACCTTTTTCAATCAAGAGTTCCGCCAAATACGAACCGTCTTGACCGGTAATACCTGTAATTAATGCAACATTTTTTTTCATTTTATTTTCTATTAAGTCTTATTGTGTTTTTGTCATTTACTTTGCTCTGAAAATTTTGATATCCGCTGTTCCTCCGTCAACTTGCAGATTAGCAGCCTGTCGTCCATTTCTGCAATTATGAAACCGTCAAGCCCTTGGATTACGATACGCTTCTTCCCACAAACATTGACAATGCAGTTATAAGTATCAAACAAAGATACGTTGTCACCTATGACCCCATTGCCGTAAAGGTCGTGCTTAGTCTGTGCCAGCAACGAGCCCCATGTACCCAAATCACTCCATCCGAAATCTGCCGGGCACACAAATATCTCCTCAGCCTTCTCCATTATTGCATAGTCAACAGATATTGACTCACACTCCGGGAACCTGCGGTTTATCTCGTTCTGCTCATCAGGCGTACCGTAGACAGGCAACAAGCTTTCGAATATACGGCTTATCGTCGGTTGATAAACCCTGAAGGCGTTTACTATGGTATTGACATTCCAAATGAAAATGCCGGCATTCCAAAAATAGCTCTTGTTTTTTATATATTTATTGGCTGTTTCCAAATCGGGCTTCTCCCGAAAAGAATCCACCCTGTATATTTCCTTATTACGCGGAGAACTTGATGACAAATCGGCCTGAATATATCCATATCCTGTTTCGGGACGTGTCGGTTTCATTCCCAATGTTATTATGGCATCCGTCTCACTCGAAAATTTCAAACATTGGGAAACAACACGGCGGAACTCCGTAACATTCACAACAATATGGTCGCTCGGTGAAACAACTATATTGGCATTCTTGTCTTTAGACTTGATTTTCCAACTGACATAAGCAATACATGGCGCGGTATTCCTTCGGCATGGTTCACAAAGGATATTGCCTTCAGGAATTTCCGGCAGTTGCTCACGGACCAAATCCCTATACTTGATACTTGTGACTATCCAGACATTTTCAGGACTGCACACACCCTCAAACCTGTCAAAGGTGAGTTGCAACAAAGAACGTCCCGTACCCAATACGTCTATGAATTGTTTAGGTTTTTCTGTTGTGCTCATAGGCCAGAAGCGGCTCCCCACTCCACCGGCCATTATGACTAAATGATTTCTTGAATGGTCCATAAAATAGGAACTTATAATACGTTATGAAGGCAAAGGTAGTAAAAAAATACATATAAAAAAACAAAATATAAAAAAAGGCGGAATTTTTTAATTCCGCCTTTTTCATATAAAACTTATATCATCACTTGCAATACCAGCTTACAATTGTCTCATAAAGCTCCTGTTTGCCGGAAATCTGCTTCGGCTCACCTACAGTCTTGGCATAAGCCACTACATCCTCGAGAGACAGCTTGCCTTCCTCAAACTCCCTGCCTTTGCCCGAATCGAACGATGCGTAACGCTCCTTAAGCATTTCGCAATAAGGAGATTTCTCAATCAGGTTTGCAGCATTCTCCAAAGCACGGGCCATAGCGTCCATACCGCTGATGTGTGCAATGAATAGATCCTCAAGGTCTGTTGAGTTGCGGCGTATCTTAGCATCGAAGTTTGAACCGCCGTTGCCAAGGCCGCCATTGCGGATAACATGTATCATTGCCTGTGTCAGCTCCCAGTTGTCAATCGGGAACTGGTCTGTATCCCAACCATTCTGGTAGTCGCCACGGTTAGCGTCAATGCTTCCCAACATTCCGTTGTCAACAGCAACAGCAAGTTCATGCTCAAATGTATGACCGGCAAGTGTTGCATGGTTAACTTCAATGTTTACCTTGAAGTCCTTATCCAATCCGTGAGCACGGAGGAAGCCGATGACCGTCTCTGTATCAACATCATACTGATGCTTTGTCGGCTCCATAGGTTTAGGCTCTATAAGGAAAGTTCCTGTGAAGCCCTTAGCACGAGCATAGTCACGTGCAGCCTTCAACATTGTAGCCAAATGCTCCTTCTCACGCTGCATCTGAGTGTTCAACAAGCTCATATAGCCTTCACGTCCACCCCAGAATACATAGTTTGAACCTCCGAGTTTGATTGTTGCGTCAATAGCATTCTTTATCTGAACAGCTGCACGTGCAACAACATCAAAATCCGGATTTGTAGCAGCTCCGTTCATGTAACGCTTGTTGCCGAACACATTTGCTGTACCCCAAAGATTCTTGATGTTTGTACCCTTCATTTTCTCAAGAGCATAGTCTGTGATGGCATTCATGCGAGCTTCATACTCTTCGATTGTCGCGCCCTCGTCAACGAGGTCTACATCATGGAAGCAGAAATACTCGATTCCAAGCTTTTCCATGATTTCGAAGCCGGCATCCATCTTGTCCTTGGCACGCTCAACAGCGTCTTCCTTCTCATCCCAAGGATAAACACGTGTGCCACCACCGAACTGGTCTCCGCTTGCAGCACCGAGTGTATGCCACCAAGCCATAGCGAACTTCAACCAGTCCTTCATCTTCTTACCCATTATTACTTTTTCTGCATCATAATAATGAAAAGCTAACGGGTTGGTGCTGTCAGCACCTTCAAATTTGATTTTTCCAATCTGCGGAAAATACTCTTTTGCCATAATCGTTGATGTTTACAGGTTATTAATAATATAGTAAGTAAAAGGTTTTACCTCCCAATCAATTGTTTATCAATCTTTGCAACTTCTCTTTCCACAAAGTATATGCTTCAAGATACTCATTGCGGTGACTTTCATCAGGTTCTATGATTGAAAGCTTTTTCAATGAAGCAAAAGCCTCATTGTTGTCCTTGTATATTCCACAGCCCATGCCTGCTCCTTTGGCAGCTCCGACGCTACCGTCAGTTTCATACAGCTCTATTGTCGCACCGCTTACCCCTGCCAAAGTATTCCTGAATATGTCACTTAAGAACATGTTTGCCTTTCCTGCATGTATCTTGCGTATATCCATACCCATCTGCTGCATCACCTCCATTCCATAACAGAAACTGAACACAATGCCTTCCTGTGCAGCACGCATGATGTGCGCCTTGCCGTGCTTGTTGAAGTTAAGACCATGTATGGAACATCCTATTTCCTTATTCTCAAGCACACGCTCCGCCCCATTTCCAAACGGGATGATAGTAACACCGTCACTGCCAATAGGCACAGAAGCCGTCATTTCGTTCATTTCAGAATACGAAATACCTTCAGGAGCAACGTTCCTACGTACCCACGCATTCAATATTCCAGTGCCATTGATACACAACAATACACCCAGACGGTCAAGATCCTTCGTATAATTGACATGCGCGAATGTATTGACGCGGCTACGCTTGTCATAATTGACCTCGCCAAGAACACCATAAACAACTCCAGATGTCCCTGCCGTTGAAGCTATTTCACCAGGATTAAATACGTTCAAGCTAAGTGCATTGTTCGGTTGGTCGCCGGCCCGATAACTGATGGGCGTGCCTTCTTTAAGTCCCAATTCTGCAGCTGCGGAAGCACTGACTTCCCCTTGAACGCTGAAAGTTGGCACAATGTCTGCAATCAAGCTCTTGTCGAAGCCGAAATAATCCAGCAGGAAAGCTGCCGTGTCCTTATTCTTGAAGTCCCAGAACATGCCTTCGCTAAGTCCGCTGATTGTCGTATTTATCGTGCCGCTCAATTTCATTGCGATATAATCGCCGGGAAGCATTATCTTGTATATCTTGTCGAATACGTCAGGTTCATTTTCCTTGACCCAAGCCAACTTCGCCGCCGTAAAGTTGCCCGGGGAATTAAGAAGATGAGAAAGGCACTTCTCGGCGCCAATTTCCCCAAAAGCTTTCTCTCCATAAGGAACAGCCCTTGAGTCGCACCATATTATGGAAGGACGCAATACGTTCATGTCCTTATCAACACAGACCAGCCCGTGCATCTGGTAAGAAATGCCGATTGCCTTAATGTCTTCACCTTTAACACCGGCGTCGCTCATTACCGTCCTCAAACTAAGCTTGGCATTGTCCCACCACATCTGTGGCTCTTGCTCCGCCCAACCTGCTTTTACAGCAATAATCGGAGCCTCTTTTTCCGGATAAAAAGCGGATGCAGCGCAGACACCTGTATCTGCGTCAACCAACGATGCCTTTACAGAAGAACTGCCGACATCAAAACCTAACAAATATCTTCCTGACATAATAATCGTTTTTATTCATAGTACGGATGAAAGGATTTCCCTACCTCTTCCGTGGTTTTTCTTTCTAAATTGTCAAAACAAGGACAAAGACTTGTCTTCGCAAGATATTTCTTCATCCATGCTTTCATTTTCCTCGTCCTTAAAATCAAACTGCAGCTGACGAGAAGCATTAGACCGGTTTAGGCGATATACGCCACGAACATCCGTCCGTTCAATAAAAGAGTTGGCAGACTTGCTGTTTCGGATTAAATACCATGCTACATAACGATGCACATCATCCAAGGAAACAATGTCAAACAAACTGTTCCTGTTATTAAATACATGACGCGCTATCTTCCTTATGCTTAATCCCTTTTCACCAGCTTCTTTGAGAACATAAAGGATTTCGCTGTCGTAATTCATAGAATTAGAAGAAAGAAGGACCGGAAACATTTTATGCCGACCCTTCTTTGATATCATTTCAACAGATTAAGCCAATGTAATCTTGTTTTCCTCTGCCTTGATTTTGCCTTCCTTGAAAAGCCAACCCATACCGAGCAGTGTTTCCTCTTCAGTTATTTTCGCAGCCTTTGCAATCTCTGCAACGCTCAGTGCTTTCTCCGCAGTTGCAAGAGCCTGATAAACATCACCTGCCTTGAAGCCTACCGACTCCGCATTGATGTCAAAAACAACCTTCTTTGCAGCACTTTTCCTCGGTGTTGCCTTCTTCTCGCCTGCAGCCTTTGTGGCCGTGGTCTTTCTTACTGTCTCTTTCTTTTCTGTCATAATAAATCACATTAAAGACTCCACATAGTGGACAATAATTAGTCTTTGTCGATGCAAATATAATGTATTTCCCAAAAAGAACGACAAGTTTTCCCAAATAAAATCACATTCTAAAAGATTTTTATCGGCAAAAACTACTTTTCTTGACTTAAATCAACCTTTATCTGTAATTCTTCAAGTTGTTTAGGGTCGAGAGGAGAAGGAGCATCAAGCATCACATCACGTCCGCTGTTATTCTTCGGGAACGCAATGCAGTCACGGATGCTGTCAAGGCCGGCCATAATTGACACAAAACGGTCTAGGCCGAACGCCAGTCCGGCATGAGGAGGCGCACCATACTTGAACGCATTGATGAGGAAGCCGAACTGCGCCATAGCACGCTCCGGCGTAAAGCCAAGTATCTTGAACATCTTTTCCTGAAGTTTGCCGTCATGTATACGCAGACTGCCTCCACCCACTTCTATTCCGTTGCAAACAAAGTCGTAAGCCTTGGCACGTACACGTTCCGGATGTTCCTCCAGCAACGGTATGTCGTCTGGATTTGGCATTGTGAAAGGATGGTGTGTAGACATTAGCCGCTGCTCTTCATCGCTCCATTCAAATAGTGGGAAATCGACAATCCACAAGCACTCGAACTTGTCCTTGTCACGAAGTCCGAGCCTGTCGCCCATCTCAAGACGCAGCGTGCAAAGCTGCGTGCGCGTCTTGTTTGCCCTGTCTCCACTCAATATAAGCAGCAGGTCGCCGTCATTAGCACCCGCGACAGCTTTAAGTTTCTGCATCACCTCCGGCGAATAGAACTTATCTATGCTGCTCTTGATTGTCCCGTCCTCATTGAACTTGACCCATACAAGACCCTTCGCCCCAACCTGCGGACGCTTTACAAAGTCCGTCAGCTGGTCAAGCTGCTTGCGTGTATATCCGGCACACCCAGGCACACATATTCCTCCGATATATTCAGCCTCGTTAAACACACCGAACGTGCCCGTGCCTTTCAGCACGTCCATCAGCTCGACAAACTCCATGCCGAAGCGCAAATCAGGCTTGTCGCTGCCGAAACGGCGCATCGCCTCAGCCCAAGTCATCTGCTGAAGCTTCGCAGGAAGTTCAACGCCGCGCACCTCTTTAAATAAGTGGCGGCACATATCCTCAAACAGGTTTATCACATCGTCCTGGTCGACGAACGACATCTCGCAGTCTATCTGAGTGAATTCCGGCTGGCGGTCGGCACGCAAATCCTCGTCGCGGAAGCACTTGGCTATCTGGAAATAACGGTCGAAACCGCTTACCATAAGCAACTGCTTCAGGGTCTGGGGACTTTGCGGCAGAGCATAAAACTGCCCCGGGTTCATACGTGACGGCACAACGAAGTCGCGCGCCCCCTCCGGTGTACTACCTATTAATATAGGTGTCTCAACCTCGATGAAGTCCTTTGAATCAAGGAAGTTACGTATAAGGATAGTCATACGGTGGCGCAGCTCCATGTTCTTGCGCACACAAGGACGGCGCAAGTCCAAATAGCGGTACTTCATGCGGATGTCGTCGCCGCCGTCAGTATTGTCTTCAATAGTGAACGGAGGCGTAGCACTCTCGCTCAAAACATTGAGCTTCGATACTATAATCTCAATGTCGCCGGTTGGCAGGTTCTCGTTCTTGCTTTGACGCTCGCTCACCTTGCCTTCCACCTGAACGCAAAACTCACGTCCCAACTTGTTTGCTTCGGCGCACAAGCCGGCATCGTCATTCTCATTGAATACCAACTGCGTAATACCATAACGGTCACGAAGGTCGACAAAAGTCATACCTCCCATCTTACGGCTACGCTGCACCCAGCCTGCAAGTGTCACTTGCTTGCCGGCATCCGTAAGGCGCAACTCGCCACATGTATTAGTCCTATACATAAACTAAAATTGCTGAATTTAAATGCAAAATTACAAAAAATGTATGAACAGACAAAAATTAATGGTTAAATTCATGCGTTTAGATTATCGCCGGAACTATCGTTTGTTTCCGTTACACCACTTAATTTCTACACCTTTCATTTTTCCAATAATATCACACTTGCTTTTCTGTTATCCATATCCGGCATGGTCAGTCCAACAGGTGCGCCGATATAGGTAGGGTCACATATTGTGTAACGGTTGCTGCCGATAGTGATATAATCACCGTTAACACTCTCTGTGAAACATACAGCTGTAGCCAAATGGCCCGGATAGTAAACGAGTATGCAATCCAATCCGAGCAAATCACGTACCAAACGAGCAAACAGAATTGAGCGGTCTTCACAGTCGCAATAAGGATAATACAACGTTTCTTCAGGGAAAAAAGCTCGGTCTCCGCCCCAAACCTTGTCGTCATACTCATAAACAAATGCAGTTTGAACCCAGTTTAATATTTTATTCGCCGCGTCAATTTGGTTTAGTCCATTCAGCTTTTTCCTAATCCCAGGATATAACCCGTCAACTATTTCTTTCTCCATAGGCGTATTTGCGTACATCGCCCATCGCGTCATAAAGTTGCCGCCTGCTTCAGATGTTGGATAAGTGTTGTAAAAGTCTATTAAATTTTTATTCACGCTTACCTTAAAAGTCATGTCGGCATATCTTTCTGCTGTAAACGTTTTCGCAGTAGTCTTACTTACTGCAAGCATTTGCCTTTGCGGAATATACAATGACAGCGGTTTTTCGTCAGGCAACGACGCTCCGCATATCTCCATTTTATCTACATTGCTGTTAAGCGGATAAAACTTTTCACCATCTATCTCATAATAAGACATTTCATAAATGGAATGCTTGCTTGCGAACAAGAGATAAAGCTGTTCTCCTGAACGTCCAATTCTCATTTTGTATCCACTTTGACTGTAGATGAATGCAGCCAAGAAAATAGCCTCATTGCCTTTTCCTATGCATTTCTCTGCAAACGCCACAAGCATGTTCAAATAAGCCCAGTCGCTTAGCTGTAACTTTATGCGAAGCTCCAAGCAATCACGAACCATGTTATTATACCGTCCATCAGAAAGCTCACCCCACGCCTTTGACAGCATTTCGTTGTCGCATCCGTCCAACTTGTACTTGCTCTCTTGGCTAAATCTAACGGTACACTTCGTACCGCAATACGTAAACGCCACATCCCTGTCAGCCGTGTGTTGCTCCCTTATCGGAGATACTGGCACAGGCTGCGGTTCGGGTTCAGGCGGTATCACAACATCATCTATCGGCACAGGCACGCTCTCTATAGGCTTGTCATTGTCGTCATCCGTAAGAACAACTGGCGGCACGGTTTCGTCTTTAGGTTTTGGAATTTGAGGCAAAGCATGAAACTCGTTCCATGCTTGCCTCAGAAATTCCGCATAAACTTCATTCGCATTATTTCGGAAATTGTCGTAATTCTTTATTGCTTGCTGCTTAAATAATTCATAACTTTCTTTCATTCTGTCCGTTTGTTGAGAAAACAGCTGTAGCACATTAAATAATGCAACAAGAATTATGACAATTTCTTTTTTCATGAAGGATATTATTTTAGCTTCCAATTTTTCCACTCATCACCCAAAGTTCCAGAAGGAACAAGTGTCGGTGACTGCAACTTTCCATTTACAACGACTGATTGTCTCTCTACTTGTGTTTTCACAAAGTCTCCAAGTTCACCAAGTGTCACATCTCCATTGGTTTCTTGCAACTTCTTCAACAAATAATACGTAAACATTCCATGTCCTTGCTCTTTATAGGGATATGCAGTTTCATCACCCTGTGCTGCGGTAAACACAACCATATTCCCTTTTGGCTCACTTGGCTTTACTTTAATTGCTATGCCACGAGCTGAAGCAAGCATGTCACCTTCACGCTTTGCGCCACTGAAACAAGCATCAAGAAAAACAGCTACTGACTTTGACGGAAGTTCGCCTAAAGCAACGTATAAGTCCATAAGCGAATAACCAGTTGTAACATCTGAGCCATAACCATCAACAGGCAAAAGATATGCTGTTTTCTCCTTTTCATCAGGAATACCATGACCTGCATAATAGAATATTACCTTAGCATCACCTTTATATGCTTCAATAACATCCCTTAACCATTTAATTTCATGACGAATATCATTCAATGTTGCATTTGAAACAAAATGGACATTTTTCTCTGGCAAACCTAATGATAATTTGCAATATTCACTAAAGACTTTACCATCATTTGTTGCGAAAGGAACCCCCACCTCTTTATTATAAGCTTCATTTGCTATTATTACTGCAAACGTATTATCATTTTTAGAACTTGACATAGGTATATTTTTATCTACGTCAGACCCTATGGATGCTATTTTCACATCAAAATCCTGTTGCTTGCTTTCTTTTTCTGTTATTACAATTTTATTACTTGCAAGCGTTTGATTAAGATTTAAATCTATCGCCTTACTTTCTGCATATTTACCATATCTTTCTTTTACATTAATTTTTATTGGTATTTTTGTACCAGTGTAATTGTTATTTACTATAAGCGGATAAACTATTGATTTTGTCTCGCCTCCACTTATATTATCAAACATTTCTCTTGATTTATCAGGAGACATCAAAATAACATTTTCAGGAAGCTCTAAGAATACTTCTACATCATTTGCATTTCCTGACTTTGTATTCTGAAGAAGAACTTGTAAATCAAACGCATTCCTCTTTTTCAATACGTTGCTTCCATCATCAGAAGTTACAGCATAATCTACAACTTGAAGCATCGGAGCTTCAAATTTTTTTGTAGAAATATTCATTGTCAATGGATCCGTTCCAAATCCATGAGGTTCATCAACCTGTACATACAATATAATATTACCGTCTTCCATATTCATATCAGAAATTACAGGTATTTCCACTTGTTTAGTTTCATTAGACGCTATTGACATATTATATATTGAATTTAATTTCAATCCTTTTATTGGATCAGCTGTAAAAACCTTAGCTACACAATTCGAAGCGTCTCCCTTTCCGGTATTCTTCACTTTGAATTTAATCAAACAACGTTCATTTGCATCTATAGCATTATTTCCATTCGGGTCATAAAATTTCACAGATGAATTTAATATTTCAAGTATTGGAGGACGAGACGCATCAAATACATCAACAGATTTTATAGCTATATTTGCCAATGACTTGGACTCTGATTTTTCTAAAAGGCTCACCATCTTTGCAGCTTCATCGTTTCCTTTATCAGCTGCGCGTTGATACCAATAGTATGCCATACCTTTATTTTCAGCAACTCCTTCGCCATAATAATAGCACCAACCCATAAAATATTGCGCAGGTTCATAACCTTGCTTGGCTGATTTTTCCAACCACATAACAGCTTGTTTACTGTCTACAGAAGCACCATTTTTTCCATTAAAATAACACCATCCCAAGTAATACTGAGATTGAGCATCACCTGACGCAGCCTTACTTTGAACAGCATTCAAATTTTCCTGTGAGAAACACATAGTTGAAATTGCCATTAGACAAAACAACAATAAACATTTAAATCTCTTCATAATTTTATATTTTTTATTATACATAAATTCAATGTTTTCCAATGATTGACTTGCCTTTTAAGATCTGCTTGTATTTTTTCTTTTTCAAATAAACTATTCTTCATTCTTTTTAATTATTAAATATATTTCCTTCACCTGTAGATCTTTATCATTAATCCGATTATCTACCAACCATTCATTAAATTTGCCATAAGAAAGATTGCGTGGTAAAACACCGTCAGACGAACTTGTAAAAGCCTTTGCTATATCATTCTTTGAAAAAAGAATGAAAACTGTACTTTGCTCTAATTGATCTTCACACGTCATAACATATTCATCAACACCTGCCTTATTTTCATTCGCTTCTTCCGTTGAGAAAAAAACATAAAGCACATCGTGCGTTATCTTCACCGATCCCTCACCAGAGTTACGATATGGTAACAAGCTATATACCTGCATTGTTGTTTCATCAAGAAGATAAACGGATAGATAGCCATCTACCGGAGACTTGAAATAAAGATACAGGTCGTCACCTTCACGGAACTCGTTACTTTCATATTTCGGTTCAGTCCCATTACGCAGAACCTTCACGTCAAGGTCTATCCTTGAGGAAACAATCTCACGGGCTTGCCCACTCACCGAAACCTGAACAACCAACATCCCGTCTGCATAAGATATGTCGTATTGCGGTTCTCCTATTGTTTTAAGCCATTCTCCCTTAACTTCACTTCCTCCTAAAGACAGGAAGTCGGACGACGACTCTCCGTCCTTGTTTCGTATGATTGTTGAATTTTTTTGCGATACAAGAGTGCCGAACGCATCTGCAAGAGCTTGTATTTTTGCACGTTCAAGGGCTGTGCGCTTCGCTTCTTCAAGCGTAACATTGCCCGGAGCATGATAAACATACTCACCATGCACCTTTTTCGTCTTCTGCGCTTGCAAGCACAACGTAAAAAGACAAAAGCCAACCATTAGAATTATACGACTATAATTCATCACCAACCTAAAAGCCTATCAAGGTCTCCATGAAGTTCATCGCCTTTCTGCTCCAAGTCTTTCCGCACAATGTCTTTTGCCGTTTCTTTTGCCATCTCGCTATTATAAGCTATGCGCACGAGCACTTCCTTATTTTTATTAGACAATGTGCGATAAGCCTCAACAACAGGGATTGTCCTGCCGATGCTTTGTGATATTAAATTCTTACCTGCCATCACACTTCGCGTTACCGAAGCAGCTTCTTCTGCCGAAAGTTGTTCATTGGCTACAGTATTTTCCACCAATGCTGTTATTTCCGTCTGAATTTGCCCTGCAAGATTTTGTTTTGCCAATTCAAGAGCTTGCATTTTGGCTGCATCATAATTACCTCCAACACTCATGCCTTCACCAATTATATATTTAGGATACATATTTTCATCAAATTGATATTGCATGAGGTACGACTTATCAAGCTGTTTTTCCAACGGTAATGCACCGGGAGCGGTCGTCCATCCTTCCTTTTTAAGACGCTTCGCTTCCTTGCGTGCGGCTTTTGAAGCCTTGTCATTAAGTTCAGAACGCGAAGCCTTTATCAAAGCTTTGCGCTCCTTGACTATTTCCTTTGCCGTTTGTGCCGTGATTGTACCTACCGATAATAGTAACATCAACGCTAAAACAATTAGATTTCTCATATCCTAATCCTTTAAGAAGTTATACATTTTCATCAAATATAGGCAAACAGTAGGAAAGCAACTAAACTTGGAGACACAAAAGAAGCGTAAGAGCATCTCTCTGTGTCTACCTGTTGTGAGGTCTTAGGAAACCTTAGAATTGATAGATACGGCAGATGCGCCTACGCTAAACGTAGGCGTAAACCGATTATCCATGTTCAATTCTAATGAAAGTTCCTAAGTTTCACAACAGAACAAGAATAATAGCTAACGCTAATATTTTACCCACGAAATAACCAACGCCGCGACACTTCACCACGAAGGTTGCAGCAAAGATAAGACTATTTTGTCAATAAACAAAATCAAACAGGGAAAAACGCAAATAAAAAAATTCTCCGAATACGGCAAAAAGAACAGAGCTAATACCGCCGCTCATTTCCGTTTACGCAGGCTCATGGTAAGCAAAGACATTATAACGCCCAATACGGCACCGCCAAGCAGGCCGAAGACAACACCCATCTTAACGTCGCCCACCTTATATCCTATCGCCACGCCAAGCACCAATCCTATCACCAAGCCCTGCTCGACGATAAACAAGGCGACCAACTTACGCTTATTCATAATCACAAAAACGATTTTACTAAATTTTCAAACAAAGGTACAACAAAAGCGCAACACGCATCAAGGCGCGCAAGTCTGCTTAACCTAATTTAACGCAATGCCGGTTCATCAACTGTTGTGTCAGATTGTTTCAGTAACATGATAATGCAATCACCTTATTATCAACCGCCTCGATTTTAGCCAAATCAAAAATCGGCAACCATGCTCCCTCCCACCGGGAGGGCCGGGGCGGGTCGCCCATTCGCCACCTTTCGCGTTGTAAAAAGCCATGAATTGCGCTGTAAAAGGCCAGCTTTTGCAAGCCAAAAGACGGCCTTTTGCAAACATGCTGTGAACCAGGCAGTTAGACACCTGTGGCAATGCAGAACTTGACTGGGAGCCGGCCTCAATGCCATTTTTCAGTAAAACGCTTGCCTGTTTCGCCGAAATGATGTAATTTTGCAGGCATATTACAAATCAAAGAATAGTAAAAGATGACTCACAATTTATTGAAAGGCAAGCGCGGCATCATCTTCGGCGCGCTCAATGAAGACTCAATCGCATGGAAGGTGGCCGTGAAAGCCGTGGAGGAAGGCGCACAGATAACGCTCAGCAACACAGCCATGGCCCTGCGCATGGGCACGCTCAACGAACTTAGCGAGAAGCTCAACGCACCCGTCATAGCCGCCGACGCCACAAGCGTTGAAGACCTTGAGAAAGTGTTTTCAGAGTCTGTACGCCTGTTGGGAGGGAAAATCGACTTCGTGCTCCACTCCATAGGCATGAGTCCCAACGTGCGCAAGCACCGCACTTACGACGACCTTGACTACAGCTACCTGCAAAAGACGCTCGACATATCAGCCATCTCGTTCCACAAGATGCTGCAAGTGGCAAAGAAGCAGGACGCCATCGCCGAGTACGGTTCTGTCGTTGCGCTTACCTACGTGGCTGCACAGCGTACTTTCTTCGGCTACAACGACATGGCCGACGCAAAGAGCATGCTCGAAAGCATAGCACGCAGTTTCGGCTACATCTACGGCCGTGAAAAGAACGTGCGCATCAACACTATATCACAGTCGCCCACTCCAACAACCGCAGGCAAGGGCATCAAGGACATGGACAACCTGATGGACTTCGCCAACAAGATGTCTCCCCTTGGCAACGCAACAGCTGACGACTGTGCCGACTACTGCGTGATGATGTTCTCCGACTTTACACGCAAGGTTACCATGCAGACACTTTACCATGACGGAGGCTTCTCGTCGATGGGCATGAGCCTGCGTGCAATGAACCAGTACGCAAAAGACCTCACTCCGTATGAGGACGAAAACGGAAAGATTATCTACGGATAAGACCGTTTTATAAATTAAGAGTTAAGAATTAAGAGTTAAGAAAATATGCTTTGCTTGTCAACTTTCAAAGGTATTTTTCTTAACTCTCAATTCTTAACTCTTAATTACTTCCATGCATCCCTAAGCGCAGACATAGTTGGAAATATTATGTCTGCACCTTCGTCAGCCAAAGCCTTGTCAGGCAAAGGGCCGGTATTTACGGCAATGGTGAATATTCCTGCCGCAACAGCCGCACGCACTCCAAGGGGCGCATTCTCAACGACAATGCCCTCTTCGGGTCCGACGCCGGCCTTCAGAAGCCCTTTAAGATAAGGCTCGGGATTAGGTTTGCCATGCTCTACATCGAAACTCGTAACGATGAGTTCACGGCTTACAAGCCCGTGAAATTCAGCTTCGAGCCTGTCAAGCAGGCTTCTCTGCCCACTGCCCGTCACCACTACGATTTTCAAGCCCTGGGCTTTTATCTTACGCATAAGCTCCTCCACGCCTTCCATCTTCTGCGCCTTAGGGCACGCACTGAAAGCCGCGGCCTTCGCTTCATACATTCTGGCTGCCTCATCGTCAGCCAGTTCCCTGCCCCATTGGCGCCGGGCCAGCAGCTTGATTGTCTCCACGCCGCGCATCCCTTCATACTTATAAGCCTCTTCAGGAGCGATGTCAAGGCCGAATTTAGCCATCGACGCGTGCCAACTCCGGGCGTGATTAGGCATGCTGTCATACAGAACGCCGTCCATATCAAAAAGCACGGCCTTAGGCGCAAAAGCCTTCAGACCGTGCTTTTCAAGATATTTGCCGATTTCGTTATCAAACATTGATGTTCAAGGTTATACGGTTTTACGGTTATACGGTTGTGGGGTTATAAGTAGATAAGGCCGTAACCATAACCGCACAACCGAACACCTTATGTTTATTTCCCGTTTGCCAGCCTTTCCTTGATGGCCTTGCTCTCAGCCTCGTAACCGGGTTTGTCGAGCAATGCAAACATATTCTTCTTGTAAGCTTCTACTCCCGGCTGGTTGAAAGGATTAACACCGAGAACGTTGCCGCTTATGCCGCAAGCTATCTCGAAGAAGTAAATCAGCTGCCCGATGTAGTATTCGTTCAGTTCGGGAACGCTCAGACGGATGTTGGGCACACCGCCGTCAACATGTGCGAGGCGCGTTCCGAGTTCAGCCATCTTGTTCACTTCGTCCACACGCTTGCCTGCAAGGAAGTTCAACCCGTCAAGATTTTCCTCGTCATACGGGAACAACAGCTCCTTGTTGGGCTGCTCTATGCTTATCACCGTTTCAAAGATGGAACGCTCGCCCTGCTGTATCCACTGTCCCATTGAATGAAGGTCGGTAGTAAAATCACATGAAGCCGGGAATATGCCCTTGCCGTCCTTGCCTTCGCTCTCGCCGTAAAGCTGCTTCCACCACTCGCTCATGAAGTGCAGCTTAGGCTGATAGTTAACCATTATTTCTATCTTCTTGCCGGCCTGCTCATACAGTCCGTTGCGCACGGCAGCATATATTGCCGCAGGATTTTCATCGTATGCGACGTCCTTTCCACACGCTTTCTCCATCTCGGCGGCACCGGCTACAAGCTGACGGATGTCAAATCCGGCGCATGCAATAGGCAGAAGGCCGACCGGAGTGAGGACAGAGAAGCGTCCGCCAACGTTGTCAGGAATTACAAAAGTCTTGTATCCCTCTTTATCTGCAGCCGCACGGGCAGCTCCCTTCTTTGCGTCGGTAACGGCAACGATCACCTTCTTGGCCTCGTCCTTGCCGCGCTGCTCCTCGCATTGCTTCTTGAGCAGACGGAAAGTGAGTGCCGTTTCGGTGGTAGTTCCTGACTTTGATATGTTTATTACGCCGAACTTCTTGTCTTTTAGATATTCGGTAAGCTCATAAAGATAGTCCTCGCCGATGTTGTTTCCGGCAAAAAGAATGGTCGGATTCTTTTTGTCTCCAACAAGCCAGGCAAACGAATTGCCCATAGCCTCGATGACAGCACGCGCTCCAAGGTAGCTGCCGCCGATGCCGGCAACGACTATAGCCTCGCAATTTTCACGCAGAACGTCAGCGCAGTCCTGGATTTCCTGCAAGAAATCAGGCATGATTGACGACGGAAGATGAAGCCAACCGAGGAAATCATTACCGGGACAAGTACCGTTCTCAAGAGCGTCTTGCGCCGCCTTTACTTTCGGCTCATAAGCCTTTACCGTGCCCTCAGCAAGAAACTGAACGGCCTTCGTTACGTCTAATGTGATATTTTTCATTTGTTTATAAGATTATGATTCTCCTTTATCTGAAAGAATCAGTTAATAACTTTATCTCTATTTGCGGTGAAATCCGTTCGTAAAGGATGTTGTACACGGCATCAAGTATGGGCATGTTGACGTGGCAATGCCGGTTGATTTCCTTCATACACTTGGTTCCGAAATATCCCTCGGCAATCATCTCCATCTCGATTTGCGCACTCTTTATACTATACCCCTTGCCTATCATCGTACCGAACGTGCGGTTGCGCGAGAAGTTCGAATAGCCCGTAACAAGCAAGTCGCCAAGGTAAACGGAGTCTGTTATGTTCCTGTCGAGCGGATAGACAGACTTCAGGAAGCGTGACATTTCCTGCACGGCATTGGCCATAAGCACCGACATGAAGTTGTCGCCATACTTCAAACCGTTGCATATTCCTGCGGCTATGGCATAAACATTCTTCAGCACTGACGCGTATTCAATGCCAATGACATCGCTGCTCGTCTTCGTCTTTATATAGTCGCAGGCAAGAATTTCAGAAAAAGCCTGAGCCTTTTCGTGGTCGCTGCACCCGACAGTGAGGTAAGACAAGCGTTCAAGCGCCACCTCCTCGGCATGCGACGGGCCGCCAAGGCAGGCAAGGTTTTCATACGGAACATCATATACCTGATGAAAGAACTCCGAACAAACAAGGTTCTCATCCGGCACAATACCTTTAATGGCAGTCACTACAAACTTGTCTCTTATGCGTGTCTTCAGCCTCTTCAGATGGTTTTTTATATAAGCCGACGGCGTTACGAAGATAAGCGTATCGTATGCCTGCACAATCTTGTTTATGTCACTGAAAAACTCAATTTCGCCAATATTGAAGTGCACGCTTGTCAAATAAGCCGGATTATGGCCGAGCCTCTTGAAGTCTTCTATGCGGTCATCGCGGCGCATATACCACCCTATATGGCGCGTATGCTCCACCACTATCTTGGCGATGGCCGTAGCCCAGCTGCCTCCGCCGATAATCGCAATCCTACCGCAATCGTACATTTTATAATAAATTGACAATTAAAAATTGAGAATTGAGAATTATGATTACCCTTGTCCGTTTCGCTTGTGCTGCGTCATGTCAGCAAAGGTAATCATAATTCTCCATTTCCAATTATGAATTTTCAATTTTGTTTGTAGCCTCTATCCACTTGGCGAACTCGTCAACCTTCGGGTTTTCGTAGCCCAGCTTGTATTTCTTGTTCACTCCGCAAGCGTCCATCTGAAGTTTCTGCGGGTTCACGTCCTTGATGTCTGACACAAGGTAATAGCCGCACTTGTTGAGCACGGACACCCATTCTTCGGGCACGCCCAAGGCTTTCCACTCCTCAACGCTGCTCTTCGGAGCTTTCTTTTCCGGACGCATCTGTGGGAAGAAGAGCACCTCCTGAATATATGTCTTGCCCGTCATGAGCATCACAAGGCGGTCGATGCCGATGCCGATACCGCTCGTCGGCGGCATACCGTACTGCAAGGCGCGCAGGAAGTCCTGGTCGATAATCATTGCCTCGTCGTCGCCCTTGTCGGCCAAACGCATCTGTTCCTTGAAGCGTTCTTCCTGGTCGATGGGGTCGTTAAGCTCCGAATAAGCGTTGGCAAGCTCTTTTCCGTTCACCATAAGTTCGAAACGCTCGGTCAGTCCGGGCTTTGAGCGGTGCATCTTTGTCAGCGGCGACATCTCAACGGGATAGTCGGTGATAAACGTAGGCTGGATGAACGTGCCCTCGCAGAACTCCCCGAATATTTCATCTATGAGCTTTCCTTTGCCCATAGTGTCGTCAATCTCCATGTTGAGTTTCTTGCACACCTCGCGGATTTGAGCCTCGTCCATGCCGTTAAGGTCGTAACCGGTCTTCTCCTTGATGGCGTCAAGAATGGGAAGGCGGCGGTACGGAGCCTTGAAACTTACGATGTTTCCGTCAATCTCGCGCTCGGGTTTGCCGTTTACGGCTATGCAGACGGTTTCCAAGAGTTTCTCGGTAAACTCCATCATCCAGTTATAGTCCTTGTACTGCACGTACAGTTCCATGCAGGTGAACTCCGGGTTGTGGTTGCGATCCATGCCTTCGTTGCGGAAGTTCTTGCCTATCTCGTAAACGCCTTCAAATCCGCCGACGATGAGTCGCTTAAGGTAAAGCTCCGTGGCGATGCGCATGTACATGTCTGTATCAAGCGCATTGAAATGCGTAATGAACGGCCTTGCACTGGCTCCGCCGGCAATTGTCTGTAGCGTAGGAGTCTCAACCTCGGTGTATCCGGCCTCGTCGAGCACCTTCCTTATTGTCCTTATGACCGTGGCACGCTGAAGGAAGGTGTCCTTCACGCCGTCGTTCACCACAAGGTCTACGTACCTCTGGCGGTAACGCAGCTCCGGATCGTCGAACTTGTCGTAGGCCACTCCGTCCTTGTATTTCACTATCGGCAGCGGCTTGAGACTCTTCGAGAGCAGCGTCAGGCTCTGAGCGTGGACACTGATTTCGCCCGTCTGCGTGCGGAACACGAAGCCCTTTACGCCTATGAAGTCGCCGATGTCCAAGAGTTTCTTGAACACCTTGTTATATAAGTCTTTGTCCTCACCGGGACAAATGTCGTCACGTGTGATGTAAACCTGTATTCTTCCCTTCGAATCCTGAAGCTCGGCGAAGGCCGCCTTGCCCATTACGCGGCGGCTCATCATACGCCCGGCGATGCACACCTCGCGGCGCGGCTCGTCGTCATTGAAATCCGCCTTGATGTCGGTTGAAAATGCGTTTGTTGGATACTCTGCCGCCGGATACGGGTCGATGCCCATAGCGCGCAGTTCTTCGAGACTTTGGCGTCTGCCGATTTCCTGTTCACTCAGTTCTAAAACGTTCATATATCAAACTATGTTCTTTTATGAATATATGGCATTACGCCGCACACACGTCCCCTGCCAGGCACGCGCAAGGCCTGCGGAAAGAGTGTACTTTTCAGTTTGGGCGCAATATATTTGTTGCAAAAATACAAATAATCGCCGACATTGACGAATTATTAAGGAAAATTTGCGCAACACACAAACCTGATTAAGAACTACGGGCTGCCATTTCGGCGACATCAAAGGCTAACGAAACCGGCACAACCTGAAAAACTTGCCGCAACACAGCGCAAAACCGCCGTAAACAAAGCACTTTCCAAAAGACGGTCTTTTGGCTTGTAAAAGGCCATCTTTTATGACGCAAAAAGCCGCCTTTCGCAATGCAAAAGGCGGCCTTTTAAAAAGTGCCCGTTATCTGGCCGTAAGCCCGGCTGTCAATACATATACTCAACCGGCGACTTTATGAAACGCACAATGCGCGTATTGTTCTTGCCGTTCACCTGCCTGTACATGCCGTAACCTGTAAAATAGTGGAACCATCCGAGGTTGGAGGGCGAATAGCAGGCTATCACCACCTTGTTGTGGTTTATGCCGTTGTTGTTCCATTGGGCGCCCGGCCCGTAAAACGTAACCGATTCCTGCTTCACTCCCTGCATTTTGTCGTACACTTCAACATGGTAGATTGTGGGCAGCTTCACGCTTCCAACGATCAAATCCTCACGGCGCCCGGTGGCGGTAAACACCTCACGGTTGCCTTCCCACGGCGACTGTACGGCGTAAGGGCCGCCAGACGTGTCGAAACGCATATAGCCGTCACCGTTGAATATGCGGTCGTAATACTCCACGGGAGGCATCTCATAGCCGTCAGGCGACAGGAGTTTCGGGTCAAGTTGTCCCATATTGACCGGCGGATTTTGGTTATAGCCTTTCAGTTTCAGCACTCCGCCGTCGTCAACCCCTTCCAATGCGATGCCGCTGTCGCCGATGTATGACGAATTATTCCATAGCCTCATATACTCTTCGGTGGTACATCCGTTCAGGTATTCAAGCACTGTCTGCCCGCGCTTTGCAGCCGGGTCGTCTGGTACAAGGATTTGGTCGGAAAAGTCTTTTGAGTTCCCCATCGCGTTGTACTTGCACCACCATACGCCGTTCATCAGCGTTACGGGCATGCCGAAGTTGCGCCGCTTAACGACATACTCTTCAGTTTCCTCGCCGCTGCCGGTCTTGCGCACCACCAGCCTTGCCGCCTGTACGCGCCCGTCAGCCTTCGGGTCGTTCGGCCTCCAGCCGCCCACTATGCGGTAAGTGTTCCCCTGCCCTTCAGCCAGCTCTACCTTCAGCCATTCGTCTTCACCGTCGAAACGGGGAACAACCTCATATCCTTCGGGCATTATGAAACGTCCCAGCTCGTTGTCCACATACCTGCCAAAATCGCAAGTGAAATCGTCACGTCCGAACTGCAAGCTGCCTTCCAAACGTATGGGGTTAGCCTGCAATGTCAGTATCAACTGGTCTTCCTCATAAACTCCCTGCAAGCTTTTATGGCGGAATTGTACGGTCACTTTCTCCACAGGATAATTCGGCGGCGGCAGTTGCTTCCTTACGCGGAACAGGTTTGAGCCGGAGCCTCCTCCGTCACGGCCTATGGCCTCAACAGATACCGACGAGGAGGAAACCGAGACAAGCTCAAGCTCATCGTCACAGTCCAACGCCATTATGAAGTCGGCCGGCGCGCTCGGCAATATCAGTTCGTCGCCGTTGCCGGCAATCTGCGCCCCTTCGGGCAATTCTGACTTCTCACTGTCTATGGTTATGCGTCCTTCCAAATCGGGAAGGAGCGGAGAATCTCCTCCATCTTCCCATGCCTCAACTTCCAACTTGACGTCTTGTGTAACAGCATCCTTACGGACCGTCAGCGTATAGACGGCGTTCCGCTTCAACTGTCCGGGCAGGCTCTCCTCCAAAATGTAGTCCCTGCCGCCGATGGAAGCCTCAACACTGACCTTCAAGTCAGTCCCGGCCTGTTCGTAAACGTAGGCAATCCCCAGCGAGTCGCTCTCAACGGGACGGGAAAAGCCTATGACACAATCATCTTTATCAGCTCCAACCGGCGACAAAACTTCAGTCTGCTCCATCAGGAAGCCTTCCTGCGCAATGTTTTTCAGCGTCACGCTTTTCACAGCTACGTTCATACCCCTTATATGCAGGTCGAAACGTGCAACACCGCGTTTCATGTTTAAGGACAAGACTTGTCCTCCCGGCTGTCCGTCAAGCTTCAGTGTTCCGGTAAAAAAGTGCCTCACCCGCCCGTCTTGCGCCGGCACCGTAGTGGCCAGCCACTCCTTTTCGGTTATGCCTGACGCCTGCAACTGTCTCAAGTCGAGCCATCCGCCGGCATTCGCCAGCATGTACAGCGTGCCCGACATGCGGTCGAGCTTTATGGCATAACCGCTGCCTGCATCTTGCAAATCAGGATAAACCTTAGCCAGCACGCCGTTTTCAAACAGACAGGCTTGCATGTCGTTTACGGTGTTTTCCCCGTCTACGGATGCCTCGCCTTTGTCTGTATGATATTCGGAAAGCACGGCTTTCACAACAGCTCCGCCGTCAGTCGTCATCGCGTCTTCCAACTGCTCGGTGCATGACGCACCGAGCAGAAGTATCAGACACATGCAGACCGGCTGCAAATATTTCCTTACATTCATCATCCGATTTGTGTTTTAATCTTACAGCAAAGCGTCTGGGGACATGTCGGTGTTGCCGCCTTCCTCCCAATCTTCAAAGTTCGGCTTCACCGTTACGTCGATATAATCCTTGTTCACCGTTATCGTATAGACATGGTTGCGTTTCAAATCGCCTTCAAGTGTTTTGGTCATGGTCTTCACGGCACCGCCGTCAAAACCGGCCTCAACCTTTATTTCCATACCATTGTTTTCTTGTTCGTAAACATACAGTACGCCCGGAGCGTCATGAACAACAGCCGGAAGGAATGATGTTGTTGTGTCCCTGCGTTCCGTATTGTCGGGCGATTTCACGGCATCGCCTTGCGGAAAGAGGTAAACCGACCGTGCAACATTTGTCAACGTGAGGCTGTTGACCTCAACATCACCGGCAACATTGAGCACCAAATCAAAGCGGGCAACACCGCGCTTCAGTATTATCGGCTTTGTAACAGCTCGCTGTCCTCGCGCGTCTAAAGCCAACACGCCGGTAAAGAAGTGCCCTGTCTCGCTGACAACAGGAGAGAAAGAGGTTTTCAACCATTCCGTTTCCGTTATTCCTTCGGCCTGCAATTTCTCCAGGTCGATGGTGTTTGCCGTGTTCGCCAGCATGTACAAGTTCCCTTTAAGGTTCTTCAACTGCAGGTTATACCCGTCGCTTGAAACCGGAAGATTTTTGTACACTTTGGTCATTACACCGTCTTCAAACAGACATGCCTGCATGTCTTCCACATCATTCTCTCCATCAATCGTCTGCCCTCCTCCGTCAAAATCCGCCAGACGCGTCGTTATCACAGGTTCACGGTTGTCGTTTTCCGTATGTCCGCCTTCCGTGTCTGAACATGACGCCAACAACAAACCAACACTCACAATACCAATCAAATTCAACTTTTTCATAATCCTTACAATCTTTTTACTTTTTGTTATTATTAATAAATGTAATTGACAGGCGTCTTCACACATCGTATAGTCCGTGTATTCCACTTGTCCGCATCAGCATACTTTATCCAGGTGGCGCGGCCTGTCGGCGAGCTTGCAGGATACCCTTCAAGCATCCACGTTTTCCCGGCAGTGCCGCTTGTAGCCATCAGGACTACCATCTTCGACAACGAGCCGGTTCCGCCGCCCGACTGGTTTCCCAATCCCAACATAACCCAATGCGCTCCGTTGTAATTGAAGTCATAATAGTTTATCGGCCCGTACTCTCCGCCGTCAACAGAAATGACACGCTCTGTTATCGTATATGTCAAACGTTGTCCCAACTGATTGTTGAAAGCGTTGCTGCCGTAGCCAAGTCCACAATCATTACCCCATGCAAAGAAGCGGTAATGGTTGTAACCTGGCACTTCGTAACCGTCGGGTGCCATCACAGTGGAATTGAGCGAACCGAAATCTGCATTTATGTTTTCGTCAAATCCGACGTAATGAAAATCCGCACCGTCATACATCAGTTTCAAGCCCTTTGTATTGCCTGCCTGATACTGGTCGCCCAACAGGCTCAGGAACTCTTCATCACTGCAAGACTTCAGATAGTCGGCCACGCTGCCGCTGCCAACGGGGTCTGACTTGACAAGTATCTGGTCGTTGAAGTCTTTTGCATCACCTCTCAGATTATACTTGCACCACCACACGCCGTTTACATTAACCACTGGAAGTCCCCAGTTCCGACGTTTTACCGTGTAGGTTTCAGCATTTCCGCCATCAGAGTCAGACACTATAAGCCTCAATGTCTGCACACGCCCGTCGGCTTCTGGGTCGTTCGGCCTCCAGCCTCCTTCCAAACAATAGACATTGTCTTGTCCGCCCGCATCAAGCCTTGCCCACTGCGGTTCTCCATTGTCAAACTCGAGCTTCATCACCTTGCCGCCTCCTACGGTGAACGTAGCCAGCCGTCCGTCGGCATACCGCCCGAGGTCGCACACCCTGTCGGCATCAAACTTCAATATGCCTTCCATGTCAACGGGGTTTGGAGCAAAGGACAATACAATCCTTCCAACCTGAACATTCTGCCTGAACAAGTCGAGATATACATATTCCTGTACACTGCCAGGCAATTTGTACGCACTTGCCACATCGACAGTCGCCACCTTCTGCATGTTCCTTGTTACCTTATGCGTAGTGACGGTTGCACCGTCAGCCAGCCCGTTTATCCGCACTTCAATTCCGCTTTCGGCCAAAAGAGCCAGCTGCGCACTGCTTTCCATATATGGAATGAACAGCGTGTCGCCTCTTTCATTCAGCCTGACACCTTCCGACATTGTTGAAGCACTGCGGTCAATCCATCCCTTGCTTTCAAGAGCGGAGCCTGATGACGCACCGCTTTCCCATTCGTCAGAAAGCACTTCAACCTTTAGACTGGCTCCAACCCCATAAACTTTCAGCGTGTACACAGTGTTCCTTCTGATTGGCGGAAGCGTGGTTCTCAGCCTTTGCCATGCCCCATTCATTGTTGCTGCCACTTCCACTTCATGCGTGCCGCCTCCTTGTTCACAGAGATAGAACAGCGTTGCCTTCCGCTGTATGAACGGCTGACCGTCAAAACTCTTCAACATGTCAGCTGTTTCTGCCGTCCCGGGCTTACGCGCATCATCCTGCACATTCACATAACCGCGGTCAGCAATGTCTTTCAGTGTCACGCTATGCACCTCAACGCCTTTGTACTGCGAATCCAAGTCTATGCGTGCCACACTGCGCTTGAGGCTTGCCGACGCCGGCTGATGCGTTGAGCCGGGAGCCAGTTCCATACGCCCTGTCATCACTATGCCGTCTACAACCATGGACTCCGATGTCGCCGTAATACCCAAGAAATCATCTTCTGTTGTAACATCCGGCCTGACATTGTCCATTCCGTCCACATCTGAAGCATTGGCAAGAAAATACACCCGTCCGTCAGCCCGTGACGGATAAAATCGGCAAATGCCGTCATCATCCACAGTAAGCCCACTGAACACCTCGTCCAGCACTCCGTTCTCAAAGCGGTATCCGCTCAAAGTATTCACCCGTGACTCCGCATCCGATGCGGTGCCTTCCATCATGCTTTGCGGTACAAGGCGCACCGCTACCACACCGTCTTCTCCCATTGCCGGCATATCGTCTTGAACATCGCAGCTGGACAAAGCTGCTACGGCCAAAGCCATGCACGGCATCAATATACTGTTCTTTAACTTAATCATTATCCTGAAAATTTCGTTATTACTTATATAAGTATGGATTACTTGCGCTGTTAAGGTATTTTGGAGAGTCGATGGGCAACTCGTCAAGGTGCTGTACATAAAAATTGTTCATAAGCTGCTCAGCCCAAGGCCCGTAAGTGAACGCGCTTGAATGGCCGTAACCCATGACATGTCCAAGCTCGTGCATTGCCAGTGAACACGCCCCTGTACTGGTATAATGTCCCAAATAAATCCATTGCGCCACGCCCCACACCGTAGGGCTTGCCAGTCCCGACAAGCCATTGCCTTCATACACCAAGCCTATTTGCAGGCGATACTTTTTGCGCATCCTTTGCAAAACTTCATCCACGGGAACGGCATTTTTATTGTCGTCATACAGTTTGTCTGTGTTGTCACGCAAGAGCTGTTCAAGTTCAGGCATGTCAAGCAGACTGGCGTAATTCATCATGAACGCCACCGACTCGCGGCAGTGCACCGGGCGAATGCCCATCCAGTTGCCGCTCGGAGCACCGTCGGGCTGGTCCGGGTCGCCGCCATAAAGTCCCCAAAATATCTCAATCCCATATTTTATTTTCTGCAAACGGCTCCAAAATTCGTCGTCAGACTCCACTTTGAATTCTATGCCGGCAAGCGATGCGGCACTGGTCTTAGGCACAAGCAACTGCCTTCCTGACTCCGTATTGTAAACCACATCACGCTCTACCAGAGGGATTGTCTGGTAAAAGTCGGCAAATCCCGGTATAGTGTCGAAATAAGCCAGGTCTACGTATTCGCTGCCGACGGCCGGTATGCGTGCCTTCAGCAGCACGCCGCCAAGTCCCCTTGGCGAATAAAAACGCACATGCAGCTGTCCGTCGTCTGTCACTGAAAGCTGTAGCGGCTGCGATGTATCGAACATGCGCTGCATGCGGTCCGTATAAACGGACTTCGGCTCGTCATCCTGTAAGATTTTCTTGTAGTTGCCTTCCTCGTATGCTTTTGCCGTCATAAACATTATCCCCGACTTGTCCTCGGGATGCTTCACGGCGGTTTCCACCGTGTTGCGCCGGTTGGCATCCAACGACTCTTGGCTGAACGCATATTCCTGGCTAACCTCGTGCCCCTTGTAGTTGCGCGTAATCATGCCCACTTTTCCACTGAAAGCCGAGCCGTCAACCGTCGGCATGAAGCAGTAAGACGACACCGAGTCAAGGCTTATGCCGTCCATCAGCCCGTCACTCTCGCCGCCGAACGTGCCGTATCCCGACAATGTGGTGGCAAAGCGCACCCCGTCGAGCAAAAGCGTCTTCGACGTTACGGCATTGCGCACATACATGTTGTTATAAGAAAAACCGAAATCGGCCCTTCCGACGATGCGCTTCTGCTTAACCGACTGTTGCAGCGAAGCTGTTTCCTGCTTGCCGTCGGCTGTCTGCTGCACGGTGACCGAGAACGGCGTCTGTGAATAATAGTATTCCGCCTCCAGCGGTTTGTGCAGGTCAGCCGGGAACTCGAGCCACGTATCAGAAGCGCTCCGAAGCTCATTCACCGACGCCCTGTCCTTCCGTTCGTCGCCTTTTATGCCGAGCACAAGCAGGCGGTAATGCCCCTCGCGCAGACCTTCAACCATTATTTCAGACGCAGCCGCGTCATAATGCGACTTGATGTTATCCACTATTCCGCCGTTCCCGTCGACTATATAATACTCCACACGGTCGTAACGGCTCTCACTCAAGCCCGACGCGCGCGTCTGTTCACCCTCATAAACATCGTCATAGAGTTTGAACACGACACCCCGCTCCGGCCTGTCATGTGCGTAGTCAAAATCGTCCTGCATGCAAGCTGCAAGCGACAAACTGCACAACAATAAAGTCAAATTACGGATTTTCATTCGTTTGACACATTAAATTACGTTCTTACTTTCCTTAAAAAACTCTCTGTACTGTTATCCTGAACATCATGAATGCGTATTGCCGCATTCACGATTGCTTGTCACTATGACAATCAAAAGCCATTCCACCGACTTCTTTACCTGTCAGGCTGATGCCAATGTCATAATACATAAATTCTTAATAAATATGAATAAAACCGTCATTCGGCATTATCCGCTTTTTCTATTCCATCCGCTTGCTTTCCTATATGAATATATCACAATCATGAAAATTTTACCAACGCATGCCTGACCAACCGTATTTTTCAGTCTATTTTAACTACTTACTTAAAAAGACATAACGCCACTGTCAGCACTTTTAGTGACAACATGTCAGCATTTACGGCTCACCTTTTCTGCCAACATGTCACTCTTTCCAACAAAACAGACTGCTATCAAAACCCTGTTTTGAGCTTTCTTTTTGATTATGCCTGACGCCTTCAGAATGCGATATTTTGAAATTCAAAATCCTTCGACGGAAATAACGCAAGGAGAAGTGCGCAAAGACAACAATCTAAAAATCAGCAATTTACGCACGTTTTATATTCAAATGTGCAACATTAAAACATCTTTTTACGGCATAATTACCGGTCAAAAAAACTGCAAAAGACGGCCTTTTAGAATGCCAAAGACAGTCTACAACAACGTAAAACGCGGCATTTCGCAATGCGAAATGCCGCGTTTTACGCATTATCCAACCTTCATTTTATACCCGTCAGGTGCCATTTTGGCATAAGCATAACATCCTTTTGCCGCCATGCCAACCTATTTTAGCAAATTCACCCGTCATTGCAGAAATGTCATTATGCCGCTGTTTCTGCAAAAAACATTACAGAATGAACGCTATGACATTGCATATATGCGGAATACAGCCATACGTTTCGCTCACCGATAGATATGATACCGGCAGTTATTTCCCTGCGCATATTTCTCAAAAAGGCAGATAAGGTATTCGGCGTTGGCCGTAACCTGCGCTTCGTTTCCGTCGTAACCGTTTACGAGAACGAGAACGCGGCGCGTTGAGATGTCAATCTTCGTGCGCTCGTTGTCGCTCGTTGGTGTGCCCACTCCGCCGATGGCGTCGCGGTAAACGGGTAGACCTGCGATGTTGATTGTACCTCGCCCGATGCCCTCGTAAGGCTCGCCCTCACGTCCGATGCCGAGTGTAAGCGTGTCGCCGGAAAACTTGTCGGCATCGAAACCGCCGATGCTGTAGCCGTAGGCGATGCTCGCAAGGTTGATTAAATCCACAAGAGTGTCGATTTGGTAAAGCTGCTTGCCCTGCAACATGCGCCTGATTAGAGCCTCAGCCGCAGGCCGGTAGCGGCTCGGGTCTTTGCCGCACA
>ERZ780076.122-NODE-122-length-44030-cov-14.474815_pt1 | contig 44030 bp, 42 predicted proteins | sample MGYA00511022_ERZ780076 | MGnify/ENA primary metagenome ERZ780076 (study PRJEB29588, sample SAMEA2148733) | human gut metagenome | biome: human gut; feature: human-associated habitat; material: faeces | place: Denmark | collected 2008/2010 ... | reverse complement strand
AGAGCAAGATGCTGCATCAAAAGACCTGCAAGAGCGACTTGACAACATAAGCAATGCACCTCAGAAGAAGATTGTTACCCATCGCTTCGAGCCTACTTCAAAGTATGTTCTTCTTTTCATTGGAGGCTTGGCTCTGTCTTTGGTTATCTCAATTTGGGGCAACCTCACCCAATGGCAAGAGTACCAAGATTGGGAAGAGGCGGACTTGAAGTATAGGGCATTGAAGATGGTGCTTCCATCTGACGACCCGAATATTCACTACATCGAAAAGCATTTTTCTGTTTGCCGAGATGAGAAAGTTATAGATGATGTAAGAAATCGTGTTGCTGCCTACGAGGATTCTATTCGCCAGCATCATGAAATGGTTGAAATGGCTGCTTATAAAGATAGTATAGCCAATAAGCTTTTGCAAGAATCACATCGCATAAAACGGGCTATCAAAAGCTCAAAATAAAGTTTCTGGAAACTAACTATACTAAATGAGAGGGAAATAAACTTAATATATTCCCCTCTCATTTATTTAGTGTAAACTTGCATTTAGGATAGTTTGAACACCCATAAAAAGAGCCATATCTTCCTTTGCGTAAAACTAACTGACCACCACATTGTGGGCAAACGCCTTGCCTTATTAAACTCTTTGCTCTATATTGCCTGTCGTGAACATTATGCTTGTGCTGTCTTATTTCTTCCTTGTCAGCTATTGTGTTATATCGTTGAATAGTATTGACAATCCAATCTACTTGTGTAGCATTTAGAATAATGTCATGATATTGAGATATTGCCCAATTTAAATTACATCTGTTTACAACTATATGGTTACTGACATGAACTTTCAACTCTGCTGAATTATTGAAAACAACAATCGGAATTAACGGAATGTCAACAGAATATTTAAGCAAATGGCGAAGAAATCTTACATGTCCCTCATTCTGCTTTATAGGATTGTAAAATTGGTGTTTACTTTTGTAGATGACCTGCGTCCAATATTCAGAATTCTCGCCACCTAATATCCAGCCTTTATAACCCTTTGTCTCTATAACGAATACCCCATAAGGTGACACGACGATATGGTCAATTTGAGTTGAGTGTCCATTACTCTCAAACAAAAAATCATTGAAAATTGTGTACTCATCTGGTAGTTGTAACATTTTCTTAAGCACCAACTTCTCGGAATATTTACCTTTCCACATTGGCATCTTCAATTTAATGAAGATAGCCAATGCAAAGAATACTATCAAACAAATTATTGCCATATTCTGCCAAAGCTAATATATTCGTTTAATCCATCTTTTGCTTGCTTCAAATCCCCATTGGACATGCCATTTTCTACCTGTAACCTTGTCTAAAAGGATAAATTGATACATATTCTTTGTTGGATACAATTCAAATGTTCCACACCCTGTGTCAAGAGACAAATCTTCATCGTTAAGGGTAACAGAGCCTTCTTTGCCATCATCTAACGACCATTGCACAACATCTATTTTACCCGTACTAGTGTCTAATTGCAGAAAGTTGTAGATGTTCTCTGTTGGATAGAGTTTGTATCTGTCAAGACCGTGTATGCGGAAATCCACGTCTTCCAATAGGTCGTGTATCTTTATCAATGTCGAATCTTTTGCAATCTTAGGAGTTTGCGAACCTAACTTACTTTGTGCTGTTGCTCCGAATGCTATAAGCAGGGAGCAAAATATTAACATAAATCTCTTCATAGCTACATTATAATTTGATTACTTGAATTTCTCCCAATCAAGATTGAAAGAATCGTTGTTTTGTGAAAGCCATATAAGGTATTGTCGGTCTGTTTTGCAAACCTCCTCGATGGACTTTCCTTTATATTTCCCGAAGCTCATTATATCATTAGGACCAAGTGTTGGTCTATTCTCCATATGATATTCCAATACCTTATCAACATCGGTATATAAGTGTTGGGAATCTATAATCGCCCATTTGACATACTGCCAATCCTTAATGATGACCTCTTTCAAAGTCATATCCTTATATTTACCAAAGCCAATCTTGTCATCAAGACCAAGAACTTTAACAGATTCTGTTGTCTTCTCACCTATGATGTCCAACAACATCCATGAGCCACATCCACAACATGGTATTGGTTGCGGTTCGGTATCATCCTTTGTACACCAACTGTGTTCTGGGTCATTCTCATATGCATCAGCTCTTTCACCATTACGGTAATAAAAACCAAATACATTTCCAAACTTACCACCTCTTCCATGTGGTTCTACTCGTACAACCTCCACATACTGATTACGATACCAGTCTGAAACTCTTCCGTCAGGGAATCTTTGGGCAGTAAAAGGCAATGCTCTACCTATATTGTAGTAAATCTCCGTTAGGTTCTGATGTGGATACTTGCAATTCACCGCATCAACCAACGTTTTCTTTTCTTCTTCTGTCATAGCTTCACTTCTTTAGTTTCTGATATTCCGTCTTGGTCATAATACCTTCTCTGGCTTTATCCATATTTTCGGCATCTTTGTAGAAAATCCAATGTATTATAGGCTTTCCGCCATAAGCAGAAGAATAGGCTTGTTGGAAGTTCCACCCCTTATCAACCAGTAATTTGCGGCATCGACCATGCTGTTGAATTTGATTTCTTCACCTTTTTCATCCACAAATTTCAATTTGCTGCTGAGGTCTCCCCAAATGTTATATGATGCCTTTGTGCCGAAATCGAATATGATTTTTAGACCAGAAGAAAGGTCTTTCTCAATACCCTTTACCTCGCAATAATAACGATGTTGTGCAAACACATTGCCAACATTACATATAAGGCATAAAGCCAACAAATATTTTGTAATAGTTTTGCTCATATTTTTCTTGTTTTATAGTCCTTGTGATATTTTGCTATACACTTGTTGGAAAACCCTTTCATTGATGGCATTCTGGAAGTTCTTGTTGTCAAGATATTGACGGCAGAACTCGGTACTTTCACTCATCATCTTGATGACGATGCCCATCATGGAAGTGAATCCTTGCTTTTGTGCGGTCTCCTTGTTACTGTTCTTCGCTGCATTAACAAAGTTCTGGTCAGCTTGCAAGCGGTTTGGAAGACTGTCCATCTGAACTTTCACAGCTTCAATATTTTGCCAGTGAATGTCGTTGAACTGTTCAAGAATGTCACTGAGCTTAGCCATTTCTGGCTCTTTCTTTCCTCCTTTACCTGTTCCCATTGGCATAGGGTCAACCTCCGTGTCCTTATTTTCCAATTCAATCTTCCGTTCGCTCATTTTTGTCACTTGCAGTTGGTCGAGGTCAATACACTCCTCCAGACCATCAGTGAAGTCCTCGCCTTTCAGTTTCGGCAGCTTATGTACCAGCAACATATAATAGGTGTTGAGCATTTCCCATTCTTTGCTGCAATATGGTGTTACGGCTGCAATGAACGGATAATAGCGCAAGAATCCCTTGATGCTGCTCTTGCACTTGATTTGCGAGTTCTCGTCCAACAGCTTGAAACGCTCAACCGACTTGTTGATTATCGGGTCAAGCTGCTCACGCTCTACGCCGTTCCAATATTTGGTGTTCAAGTCACGCACCTCTTCCTCTGTATAGATGTTATATTTCTCTATCTCGTCTGTTTGGTCGTTGAGCTTGTTTGGGTCGGCTTCATCCGACAGAATTGTTGTCTTGTAAAACCGCTGGAATGACTTTTGTATCTTGTCAGTATCGTTGTAGAAGTCGAGCACGAATGTATCTCTTTTCAGCGGATGGCAACGGTTCAAGCGTGACAGGGTTTGCACTGTTGCCACGTCCGAGAGTTCCTTGTCAACGTACATGGAATGCAACAAAGGTTGGTCGTAGCCAGTCTGGAACTTGTCGGCAACTACCAATATTCTATATGGGTCTTCACCCATGTTCTCCTCTATGTCCTTTGAGGGGAAGCCATTGATGTCGGCTTCCGTCACCTGTTTGCCGTTCCATTCCTTGCTTCCCGAAAATGCCACGATAGCACGGTATGGACTTTTGCGTTCCTTCAGCAAAGTCTCAATCTCATAGTAAAAACTAATGGCTCTCAATATGCTACTGGTCACTACCATCGCCCTTGCCTGTCCGCCAATTTTCCCTTTGTCCAATACAGCCGTATGGAAATGGTTGACAATGATTGCTGCTTTCTGCCTTATCGTCTCGGGACGGCTTTCCACATACGCACGGATTTTCTTCTGAGCCTCCTTTTGGTCAAACTCGGGGTCGCCATTTACGGTCTTAATCACTTTGTAGAAGCTGGCGTATGTCGTGTAGTTCTTCAACACATCCATAATGAAACCTTCTTCTATGGCTTGCTTCATTGTATATTCATGAAACGGCAGATATTGCACCTTGCCGTCTGGCTGTGGACATGGTGTACCGAACATTTGCAAAGTCTTTGGCTTTGGTGTTGCCGTGAATGCGTAGTAGTTGGCATTCTTCACCATCTTGCGACCCTCGATTATTGCGTTGAGCTTGTCTTCAAGGTCGTCCTCGTTCTTTGCTACGTTTCCCGACAGGGCAATATTCATCTTGGCAGATAGCGAACCGTTCTGACTGCTGTGTGCCTCATCAATGATAATGCCGAAGTGCTTGTTCTTCAACTCCGAGCCTATAGCTTCGAGTATGTATGGGAACTTATGCACGATGGTAATGATAATCTTCTTGCCGTCCTGCAAGGCATCCTTCAATGTCTGCGAAGAGTCTGCCCAGTCCACAAGATTAGACAATCGCTTGAAGGAGTTGATGTTGTCTCGAATCTGGGTATCAAGATTTACACGGTCGGTCACAACAATCACAGTGTCTAATATAGGGGTAGTGCCGTCAAGCAATCCCACAAGCTGGTAGGCAAGCCACGTGATGGAATTACTCTTGCCACTGCCTGCCGAGTGTTGGATGAGGAATTTCTGTCCGACACCACCTTCACGAGTGGCTTTGAGAAGCTGACGAACACAGTCGAGCTGATGGTAGCGAGGCCAAATGATGCTCTCTATCGTCTTCTTTTCTCTTTTGCCAGTCTTCTTGTTCTTTACTTCTTTCTCCTTAAAAGTGATTTGGGCGTAGTTCTCCAAGATGTCAGAGAGAGAACGTTTACCAAGAACATCCTCCCACAGGTAAGCTGTGCGCACTCCATTTGGGCTAACAGGATTACCTGCACCGCCATTCACGCCTTTGTTGAATGGCAAGAACCATGAGGCGTTGCCTTTCAGCTCCGTACACATCATGATGTCGTCATCGTCCACGGCAAAATGTACGGCGCAACGGCGTTTCTGCAAAATTAGTGCCGTCGGGTCTACTTTCGGGTCTCTATCTTCCTTGTATTGCTTGATGGCGTTTTCCACGGTCTGCCCTGTATAATGGTTTTTCAGCTCCATAGTCATGATTGGCAGACCGTTCAATGAAATGTACACGTCAATGCTATCCGTTTTCTCCTTGCTGTAATAGAGCTGACGGGTTACGCAGAATATGTTCTTGTCGTAGTATTGCTGTGCAGTTGGGTTGAGTGCCGATGGAGTGGGATAATACATATCAAATATCTCGGATATGTACTTGAAACCCTTTCGCAGTACGTCTGTCACACCACGCTTGCTTAGGGCTGCACTGAGCCTACTGAAAAACTTGTGTTCTTCAGTAGGAGAAGTGAAACACGCCGTGTTCTCCACCTTTTCTTTTTGTGTAGAGAGGATGAATCGTTTCACTCGTTCCGTGTTCAAGCCAAACTCCTTGTTGTAGTCGCTTGATACGCCTTCCTCATAACCTTGGTGGTCACGAAGATAGCTGACGAGTATTGTTTCGAGTTCCTTCTCTGATATGTCTGTTGGCATACGCTTTCAATTTAAAATTCTTTCTTCAGCTCATTGTATAAGTCCACTGGTCCCAAGTGCCAGTATTGGGTACTTTCGGTGGATAGCTTCTTATAGAGTTTTGAGCGATATATACGGTTGATTGCATCCGTAAGGCTTATGCCCTTGTCTTCTGAGAGCCAAGGGGCAAGCCATCCTATCTTTAATGGTAGCAACATATACAGGTTGTCCTGTGTTATCTTTGCACTCATATCTTGATGATTTTTGATTCTACAAATTTAATGGCTTGCAGCGACTTCTCCGTATGGAAAAGATACTGGTCAACCAATTTATATGTCTTCAACTCTTGAATGAGAGTAGGCATACTGATGATGCCGCCTTCATAGAGTGTGAACTGAGTATAAACGCTATCATCTGCCACAGGACCATACACAATGTCGTAGTCGTGGCAGAACTCCCTCTCGGTACGATTTTTCATTACGAAATTCACCCATTCCTCTGTTGGTTTCTTGAAGAAGAGTGATTTCATATCTTTTATTACGTCGTCATCCAACTCATAGACATTCACGTAACCGACAGATACTCCTTTGTCTTTCATTCTTCGCTCTACCCATTTCTTAGCCTGTTCGTAAGAGGTGGTTGTGTAGAAGCCAGAGCCATAGTCGAGAGAACGGTTTGGCTGACGTATCTCTGGACTCTTAACTTCCTCAATACTTCCATGATATACTTTGCTCATTTTCTTCTTTCGTTTATCATTTTGTCAATTTCTTCAACCAGCCACTGACCGCCTTGTGTATGGAGTACATCGTAGAACTCGCAGAAATGCTCTGCAATGCCATATTGCTCAAACAAATCCACCACATCTTCAGCAGCCATACTCTTTGCCTTTGCGTATTGCTCTATACAGAACGATACAAACATTGCTCTGTCTTGCTGTTCCTTGTTCATTGCTGCTCTCCTTTCTGTGGTTTTGCCACGCATATCTGTCCTGTTACTACATCACTTATCAAACGTTGTTTAAATTCTTTAAGATAATCTATCTCCGCTTGAAGGTCTGCCATGCAACTGTCGATTTTAGAGAGCTTGGCTTCTATGTAATCAACAATGGCTTGCTGCTCTTCAAGAGGTGGCAACATTATAGGTATAGCACCAACTTTATCCCAACTACGGAAATCACTTGTATTTTGCCGAACTCCGTTTGATATGAGTTTAAATACCTTAGATAAAGCCATAAATTGAAGATAAAATGCAACAAATTTCTTGTTTTGATTACTATCACAAACATGAACAACAGGAGTACACATTCCATCATAGTCTGATATGGCTATTGCCCCATGCCACGTATCCATGCCATGTATAAGCAAGTCCCCTTTGCAAACTCCTTGATAGATGTCATTGTTGTCTGCAACAAGTCCCATCTTGGTATCACCTTTCTTTATAACTTTTCCTTTATTAGAACAAACAAGCAGTTCAGCATCTTCCGACTTTTCTCTGTTTAATTTAACTAAAATATGCTTTAGTTTTGTTGTTTTCCAATGACTCGGAATTTGGGGTACCCAAAATATGCCCGAATCTTTCATGCGAACATTCGGGTTTAATCCTTTTGTGACAACATTTGCAATCTCTGATTGCTTTAAACTGTCAAGCAGCTCTCTCTCTCTCTCTTGCGGAAACATATTGCTCAATTTTAAGGGTTTTATCTTTCAAATAGTCAACAATTCTCTTTTGCTCTTGCATAGGAGGATAATGTGCAGGTATGCTAAACAAGTCATCCGTATATAAACGATTGAATCCAATAGCTACGCCTGTTGTCTTTTTGATGAACTCAGACACATACAATGGGGTCTTAAACAAATATTCAAGATATTCTAAATCTGCTCTGCCTGTTCCGTAATATACGGCATAGTCTGGACTTACAAGTCCATCGTAAGCAGACAAAGCAAAGACGCCCAAATGGGCTTTTAGCTTGTTCAATACCATATCGCCTTGCCGTGTACGTTTTGCCCCAACATAAGAAGTGGCAAGATTTGGAACGACATCCATTTGTGAGGTTGGAATTAAGCCATACTTCTGACTCATTGAAAGAGGCTCGCCAATGCCATCTTCCGATTTGTCAACTCTCTCACGAAGTAGATGTTTTACCTTAACGCAACTCCAATGGCTCGGAATTTCTCCAATCCATCCCACACCGCTGTCTTTATATAATTCATATTTTTTCATACACAAATATCATTAACGGTTAGACGTTTAAAATATCTTTAAGTACGCCTTTCAGTCTGCCCTCAATGCCGTTGATATCGGTTGTGATGTCGGCAATGGTGCGCAGTTCTACAGGCTTGTAAAAGTACTTGGTGAACGACAACTCGTAGCCAACAACCACATTTGCAGCATCGTAGAACGCATCGGGCGCATACGGCAGCACTTCCTTTTCCATGAAGGCATCAATGCCTCCAGAATAGAGGAGCGGCACTTGCTCTGTGTCACGCAATGATGGGTCTGTCACGACCGCACTGTCACGCTTTGTCGGCTTAGTGAAGCAAACATCAGCCTTGTCATTGTGCTTGCCGAGATACTGACGCACCAATTTCACCTTTGACGCAGGCACTTTCACTCTCATTTGTTCCAACATCAAGAACAAAGCAAAATCGCCAACCGTATGACCGCCCAAGTTTTTTTCCCAAGCTTCAACCACTCGCTGCAAAAGTTCCACATCGCCCTTGTTTTTCAAGTCGGGCAGTGCGATTTCGTCAAGGTTCTCATAAACAAGACGAAGAGGTCTCTCCACGGTCACGCTATAGTAGCCAAATTCCTTATTCGGGAAGATCTTGCTTTTCTTTGTTTCTTTGAAGTCGAGCAGCATCTTGACAATTTCGTTGCGGTCCGCTTCGTTAGTCTCGCAGTTTTTCTTACCAAGGTTCTTGCGCAACGGAGACTTGATGTCGGTTGCATCAATCAACTGCACATATCCTTTGCGACGTTCCTCCTTGCGGTTGGTTACTATCCAGATGTATGTGCCGATACCTGTATTGTAAAAGTCGTTTTCGGGCATGGCTATGATAGCCTCCAGCATGTCGTTCTCGATGATGTACTGGCGCAAGTTGCTTGCTCCGCTTCCTGCATTGCCCGTAAAAAGTGAGGAACCATTATGCACCTCCACGATTCTCGTACCCATTTCCGTGTCATCCACCATTCGGCTGAGATTGTTGGCAAGGAACAGCATCTGGCAGTCGCCGATGTCGGGCAAGAATGTTATATCCTTGCGATTCTCGCCATTGCCTATAGCGATATTAAAGCGAGAGTCCGTAAACTTTGCCTTTTCTGTTTCCTTCAATCCACGTTTCTTCAAGTCCTCTTTCCACGGAGTACCGAAAGGAAGATTGGAGATGCAAAAGTCGTATGTTTCTCCAGCATGACCGTCACGAGAAACAGTGGAGTCGAAAGCGATATACTCTCGTTCCTCACCAGCGTAGTTGTATTGGAATGACTTGATATGTCCCGAAATCATAAGGTCTGCCTTGCAAGTGGCATAAGTGTCTGGCAATAGTTCTTGTCCGTAAATGTTGATTGCCACATCTTTTCCCTGTTCCTTGCCAATCTGCTTGATGCGCTCTTGCGCAATGGTGAGTATTCCGCCAGTGCCACATGCTCCGTCATACACGCTGTATGTCGTAGCCTTAATTTTGTCGGCAACAGGAAGCACGGCGAGGTCGGCAAGCAGCTTCACGTAGTCTCTTGGTGTGAAATGTTCACCAGCCTCTGTCACGTTGTTCTCTTCGTTGAAACGTCGCAGGAGTTCCTCAAACATCATTCCCACTGTGTGGTTGTCAAGAGCAGGATGCAGAATCTTACCCTCACCATCATATACTGGCTTTGAGCTGAGGTTTATTTTGTCGGACGTGAATTTCTCGATGATACTGCCCAAACGCTCCGCTTCCGTGAGGTTGTCAACAACCTGTCGAAGATGCAGCTTTTCGATGATGTCGAGCACATCCTTACTATAGCCGTTCAGATATTCAATGAAGTTCATTTTAAGGCGAAGAGGGTCTATCTCGCTTTTCAAAGTCTTCATCGTAAACTTGGAGGTGTTGTAGAATGGGTAGCCAGTAATGTCATACAACACTGGCGCTTGGTTTTCTATCTTGTTTTTGTCAAGCTGTTCTTTCATCTGTATAACAGCATCCTTTGTCGGTTCGAGCAGCACGTCAATGCGGCGCAACACCAACATAGGCAGAATGACCTTCTTGTAATCGCCTTTGTTGAAAGCGTTCACAAGTACGTCATTGGCTATGTTCCAGATAAACGAGAACAAAAAGTTATATTGTGACTGTTCCATTATGTTTTGTCTTTTATTTAGCACTACGTTCTTTCTCGTCCGAGATAAGTTCCTTCATATCCACAGACAATATTTGTGCAATTTCAAGAAGCGTTGTAAGGTTTGGTTGGGTACGATTGCACACATAGGCATTGACCGTACTAAAACTCTTGCCCATTTTCTTGGAAAGCCAAGTTTGGCTTATACCTTTCTCCTCTAAAACTGCCTTTATGCGATTTAACTTCATATTTTTATTGCATTTTACCCTACAAAAATAATAATTTATTGCGATAATCTATCATAAATAGGCAAAATTTTAGCATTTTATAAGGTGATTTTAGTCGAAGATGCTACAAATCCCACTTTTTATGCTTATTTTTGAAACTTTATGGTTCTGTTTTTAGGTCTTGGCTTGAAAGCAATGTCGTAATTTACAAAAGAGATAGACAATCAATGTTCACCTCTTAAAAATATGTAAATTAAGAGCAAAAAAGATAGTTTCTCAGATTTTAGATTTATCTTTGCACTCGTAAACAAAGCGTTCTTTGTATATTGCAAAGTTGTGAAAGAAAAAGAATATAGCTCGTTTCTAAATCGTTAGCAGTTACATTCTTTTAAATACTTAATTCGTTGATATTCAATTAATAAAAGATTTTACTGTGACTCAAGCAATGGAATGAAAATGGCTTGGTGATTCCTGCCTTCTTCAACCATGCTTTAAGGGGATGGTTAATCATGCTGCGATTCAATCCCTTGAACACGATACCCGTGCTTGGTTCACCACATAGTTCGTATGCCTCGTTGCTGATAGGCAAGGTTGCCTCGGTCTGAGTCTTCTGGGTACGAATACGCAAGCAATAGCCTTGGTCGGGAGCTATCTCGAAGTCTTCCCAACGCAATTTTAAGATGTCGCTGATTCGCAATCCTGTGAGGCAAGCAAAGAGGGAGGCAGACTTCAGTACAGGTATATCGCAAGGAGTAGCTGCCAACTGCTTTACTTCATCGAGGGTAAGAAACTCCTTCTTTACATCTTGTGGCTCAATCTTGTCCAGATAGTCATTGATGTTCTCACGCAGCCACTTGTCACGATAGGCGATTTTTAAGAGACCACGGAAAGTAGAGTAGTAACCTGCTGCAGAGTTGAGAGATACCTTTTGTTTTGTTCGATTCAACTGATTTGCATTCAGAAGATACTCTCTGAACTTTTTGCAAAGTTCCACTGTCACATCCCCAAATGTACAATGACCTTGAACAAATTTGAAGAAATGCTTGTAGACACATGTCCACTTGTCATCTTTCTTATGTGTCATCTTCTCAAAGTATGCCAAAAAATCAGCTTTCTGTCGTGTTTTGTCCAAAAAACCAAATTCTTCATTGATGAGTGATTGGGTTCTGATACAACGGATGGCCTCTGCTTTGTTGAGCATATCTGTATTAAACTCACGTTCCATCTCATTCTTTGGATGAGCATAGATATAGATACCTAAATATTCCCTGCGACTCATTTGCATAGTCTCAGGGTTGCGTACTGGTGGATAGAAATCCAAATAAAGAGAAATACGGTCGTTTTTAATCGCTCTTTGGCGAAGAGAAACTCTTGTACATGTATTTACCATGATGTTTACTTTTTATAATGTGATACTTATGTTTCATATATGATCCCGTATTAAGAGATCTTTGAAATCGATTGCAAAATAATAGAGTTATGTAATGGGGTACAACTTAACCTTTTGATAACCGCTAAATAACCTTAGGCTTGCCGATAGCTTTCTCTAAATCTCGCTTGGAAATCTTGATATACTTGCCAATCTTCACCTTTTCAATAGCGTATTTCTTGATACGCTTATAAATCTGGTCCTGACTTAAACCATACAACTTCATGGCCTCCGGTATTGTATAATAAAGTTGGTCTTCTACGGATTCACCTTTTGCCAATTGTACATGACGCTTGGAATACAGAACATTGTTACCTTCCATTTTTCTTGGAATAGCATTGTGACTAACGAAACTATATACGGCTGTTTTTGTCATACAATATTTCTGTTGAATGTCCATAACAGTCATCCATTCACTGATGGTTGGATCTGGAGACAGGTGTGCAAAATAATCATCCACCTCTTTCTTGTTCCAATATACTCTTCCTTGTATGGATATTCTTGAAATCTTGACTTTCTTGACTATCTCATAGATGGCGGTCTCGTAAGTGTTGTGGACTTCTGCAATTTCCTTGGCAGAGTAATATTCTGGAACAGGTAGCTCTCGGTTTGCATGAACTGCTTCTTTTGAAGCACTTTTTTTTGTGGTGTATGGCAAACTATCAACAAGATAATCTATATCTCGCTTTCTGATTAAAGATAAACGAGAAGTAATCTTGGATGCTCGCAACTTACCACTATACACCATATTATATATGGTCTGTCTGCTTAGTCCCAAAAGTATAGCTACCTCTTGAATAGTGAGGTATTCTTTCACGAGGATTTCAGACATGGATTTCTCGGAAGCTTTTCGGTGGCTCATTGTCTCAGCCATCTTTACTTTCTCCTCACGTCTTGCTGCCTTATAGGCATAACTGTTGCATTGCTTGGAGCAATAACGAGTTGTGGATTTTGATGCATAGAAGCTCTTCCCACAATACTCGCAAATTTTTAGAATTCTTTCTTTGCTTGCTGTCATTTGTACGCTTTTTATACTTTTTTACTTAATTTATTGTAGAAAAAGTCGTCTGTCATTACTCCGTTTATTTTCAATAGTCTTATATCATCGTCCATCATTGTCCAAAACTCTCGGCAATCTTGCACTCATTTGCCAAAAATGGAGTCTCAAATTATTACTTTTGAAAAGTGGAGGTACAAGAGCGGTACAAAAAGGTGCTAAAAAAGCCTTACCATTGATTATAACCAATAGTAAGGCTAAAAAGAAAGGTGCTCATTTTGAGCACCTTAACTATCATTTGTTGTCGATATTAATCGTTGTTTATCACGACTTATTTCCCGATGCAGAAGTGCTTGAAGATGTTGTTTAGTGTTTCCTGACTACTGATCTGTCCACCAGTGATTTCGCCAAGTTCCTCCAATACGATTTTCAGGTCTTCGGCAATGATGTCGCCACTCATGCCCATATCCATCGATTCCAATACACGGGAGAGGGATTCGTTGGCACGGATGAGGGCTTCGTAGTGGCGGGCGCTGGTCACGATGACATCGTTTTCTGATATTTCAGGAATGTCGGCTGCTTCTACCAAAGCTTTCTCCAAGAGGGGGATGTTCTCGCCTGTGCGGGCGCTGATACTCAGGATGCTAATGTTTGCTGGCGAAGACGAGGGTGAAGAGTCAAGGTTGTTCTTATCTGCCGACAGGGCAGAATAATGGAAAGGAAGTGAGGTTGGGTCGAACGAGAGAGCATCGATCTTATTGAATACCATCAGCAGTTTTTTGCCTTGGTTCTTTTTCTCCATCTCATCAATTTCTGATTCTGCAGGCATTTCATCGAGGAGCCAGATGATGATGCGGGCCTCTTCCATCTTCTGGAAGGTGCGCTCGATGCCGATGTTCTCCACCACATCGTTGGTCTTGCGGATTCCGGCAGTGTCGATGAAGCGGAAGGTGATGCCGTCGATGAGGGTGGTGTCTTCTATCACGTCACGCGTGGTGCCGTGGATGTCGCTCACGATGGCTTTTTCCTCGTGGAGCAGTCTGTTGAGCAAGGTGCTCTTGCCCACATTGGTCTTGCCCACGATGGCTACGGGGACACCCTGCTTGATGGCATTTCCCGTCTCGAAAGAGTGGGCAAGGGTATTGATGCGGCGCTCTATCTCTTCGGCAAGAGCTCGCAGGTCGCTGCGGTCGGCAAACTCCAGTTCCTCGTGGTCACTGAAGTCGAGTTCCAGTTCAAGCAGCGAAGTCATCTTCAACAGTTTTTCGCGTAGTCGTGTCAGCTCGTTGCTGAAATGTCCCTTCAACTGGCTCATTGCCATGTGGTGGGTGGCCTTGTTTGTTGAGGCTATCAGGTCGGCCACGGCTTCAGCTTGCGACAGGTCCATCTTGCCGTTCATATAGGCACGACGGGTGTATTCGCCTGGCTCAGCCTGTCGACAGCCCACTTCTGTGAGTCGTAGTAAAACCTGTTGAAGAATGTATCTGCTGCCGTGACAGGAAATCTCCGTGGAGTCTTCTCCCGTGTAACTGTGTGGTGCCCTGAATACGCTAACGAGCACGTCGTCAATGGTTTTTCCGTCCTTATCTTTGATTTCGCCATAATGTAGGGTGTTGGCTTTCGCCTCGTTCAGAGCTTTACCGTTGGCTGATGTGAAAACCTGGTCGGTGATGGTAATGGCATTGTTACCGCTGAGTCGGATGATTCCGATGGCACCGCCGGCTGGGGTTGCCAGGGCACAGATACATTCTTCTTGATTCATTTTTTATTGTTTATTTTAAAGCTTTTGCCCTTACAGGTAGGGTGTTCAAAATCTATCAATTTTTCGACACGTTTTTTGCGTCGAAATACAAGTTAATTCACACGAAATCAACGTGTTAAGAATTCAAAAATGTGACTTTTTTTAGTTCTGCGCAATATTCGTGTCGATAATTATTGAAATATCAGTTAGTTAAACCGATTATTCGACTAAAAAACGTGCCAAATTTTAAACGGATTTTGAACACCCTACCTTACAGGGCGATAGGGGTGTTTGCTTTTTAACCCAGGGAGTTACCCTGGGCTATGAGCTTCTGCCCTTACAGGGCGTATTGCTGCAATGAGATTCTTACCTTTCAGGGCGTGTTGCTGCTAGGAGCTTCTGCCCTTTCAGGGCGTATTGCTGCAATGAGATTTAAATTCTATCGAGCACTACTTTGATGAGGTTGTCGATGGTACTCTTGTATCCAGTATTGGCACTGAGGGCACGTCGGTTGGCGATGACCATGCAGCAGGTGAGCGCCTTGTGTCCGAGGAGCAGCGACAGTCCGGCAAGAGCCGAACTCTCCATCTCGAAGTTGTTGACACGCAGACCGTTATATTCGAACGCCTCAATCTTCGCATTCAGCTCTGGGTCGGCCAATGGTGCACGCAGTTCTCTGCCCTGTGGACCATAGAATCCGCCACAGGCGATGGTGATTCCTCGCACCATGTCATCGGCGGCAATGCGGTCGAGGAGTTCTGGATTGTTGTCCACGCAGTAGGGATTGCCTATCTGGTCGTTCCATTTCACCTGTCGTTTGAATTCCTTCTCGGTGTCGAGGTCGCAGATTTCATTGCGGCGTGCATAGAAGTTGATGAGTCCGTCGAAGCCGATACTTTTCTGTGAGGCAACGAAGGTTCCGGCAGGGCAGTTGAGCTGCAAGCCTCCACAGGTGCCTATGCGCACGAGGGTGAGTGTGGTGTGTTCGGGCTTCTCTGTACGTGTCTTGAAGTCGATGTTTTTCAGAGCGTCGAGCTCGTTCACCACGATGTCAATATTGTCGCATCCTATTCCTGTGCTTTGTACAGTGATGCGTTTGCCCTTATAGGTGCCGGTAATGGCATGGAATTCACGGCTTTCCACCTCGCACTCTTTCTCTTCGAAGTGAGATGTCACGAGGCTTACACGGCCAGGGTCGCCAACGAGAATCACCTTGTCGGCGAGTTGTTCAGGACGCAGATGGAGATGGAAACAACTTCCGTCCTCATTGATAATCAATTCAGATTCTGCAAAATACTTACTCATAATCTACATGTTTTTTGTCGTTAATAACGTTGGATTGTTCACGGTTATTACTGCAAAGATAGATAAAATCTTTTTTAATTCAAAAGCCTTTGTGCTTTTTTATATTGAAAGTTTCTTAAATAAAGGAAATAAGTGCCATTTTTAATATAATTTAGAGTGTGATATTCGTTTTTTTCTCCCTAAATGTTTACTTTTGCGTTCGATTTTGCGTCGCAAGGGCTTTCTGCAGTACCTGCTGGCGCAAAGAAAAAGGTAAACCGACTAATGGAATATACAACAAAAACAGAATAGTATTATGGCAGAATCTATTGACATCCGCGAGCTCAACATCCGGATAGAACAACAAAGCCAGTTTGTCACCAATCTGGTGATGGGCATGAACAAAGTGATTGTAGGACAGAAACATCTTGTAGACTGTCTCCTAATAGGTCTTCTGAGCGATGGCCACATCCTGCTCGAAGGCGTACCAGGTCTGGCAAAGACCTTGGCCATCAAGACCCTCTCTCAGCTTATCAGCGCTGACTTCAGCCGCATTCAGTTTACTCCCGACCTGTTGCCTGCCGACGTGGTGGGTACACAGATCTATTCTCAGAAGGACGAGACCTTCCATGTGAAGAAGGGTCCAGTATTTGCCAACTTCGTATTGGCAGATGAGATCAACCGTGCTCCTGCCAAGGTGCAGAGTGCGCTGCTCGAGGCGATGCAGGAGCATCAGGTCACCATCGGCGACGAGACCTTCCGACTGCCCAGTCCGTTCCTTGTAATGGCTACGCAGAACCCAATAGAGCAGGAGGGAACCTATCAGTTGCCCGAGGCACAGGTGGACCGTTTTCTGCTCAAGGTCATCATCGACTATCCTACACTCGAGGAAGAGAAGCTCATCATCCGTGAGAACATCGCCGGAGGTCTGCCCGAGGTACATCCCGTCACCACAGCCGACGAGATACTGAAGGCTCGCCAGATAGTAGGCGAGGTTTACATCGACGAGAAGATAGAGCAGTACATTGCCGACATCGTCTTCGCCACCCGTTATCCCGAGCGTTACGGTCTGTCCGACATCAAGGATATGATTACCTTTGGCGGCAGTCCACGTGCCAGCATCTCTCTTGCCAAGGCAGCCAGGGCTTATGCTTTCATCAAGCACCGCGGCTATGTGATTCCTGAGGATGTGCGTGCCGTGGCTCACGACGTGCTCCGCCATCGTGTGGGACTCTCCTACGAGGCAGAGGCTTCCAATGTGACCAGCGAGGAAATCGTGAGCCGCATAATTAATAAGGTGGAAGTACCTTGATTTTGAGGAATAAGTAATAAATGGACACACAAGATATCTTAAAGAAAGTACGCAAGATCGAGATCAAGACTCGCGGTCTCAGCCAGAATGTCTTTGCAGGCCAGTATCACTCGGCCTTCAAGGGCAGGGGTATGGCCTTCGCCGAAGTGAGGGAGTACCAGTATGGCGACGACGTGAGAGACATCGACTGGAATGTGACCGCCCGTTTCCATCGTCCCTTTGTCAAGGTGTTCGAGGAGGAGCGCGAGCTTACCGTGATGCTGTTGGTCGACGTAAGTGGCTCGCTCGACTTCGGTACCACACGGCAGATGAAGCGCGACATGGCTACCGAGATTGCAGCCACCCTGGCCTTCAGTGCCATTCAGAACAACGATAAGATAGGTGTCATCTTCTTCTCCGACCGAATAGAGAAATACATCCCGCCCAAGAAGGGCCGCAAGCACATTCTCTACATCATCCGCGAGATGCTCGATTTTCATCCTCAGAGCCAGCGCACCGACATCGGTGTGGCTTTGGAGTACTTCACACGGGTGATGAAGCGCCATTGCACAGCCTTCGTCATCAGCGACTTCTTCGATGACAAGGACTTTCAGCATCCCCTTCAGATTGCCAATCAGAAGCACGATGTGGCTGCCATTCAGGTGTACGATCCACGTGCCAAGGCGTTGCCCGACATCGGACTCCTCAAGGTGTGCGATGCTGAGACAGGTCACGAGATGTATATTGACACCAGTTCCAAGAAACTGCGTCAGGCGCATACACGCCACTGGATGATGCGCGAGCAGCTGTTGCGCGAAACCTTTGCCAAGAGCAAGGTCGACTGGACGGCTGTCGCCACCAACGAAGACTTCTCACGTGCTCTCCTCAACCTGTTCATGCAGCGTGGCTGAAAAGCGGAGAAGAAAACAATAGGGAAAAGAAAAATGACGAAACAGAAGAATATTATCATCATGATGCTTGCCTTCCTGATGCTGTTGCCATTAGGGTCGGCAGCCCAGGAGGTGGTGCAGAAGCTCGACTCTCTGCAGATCCTGATAGGCGAGCAGACGAAGCTTCATCTCAAGGTCACCGCTGCCAAGGGTGCCAAGGTGGTGCTGCCTTCGTTCAAGCCGTCACAGATGCTCACTCCGGGCATCGAGGTGGTGGAGCAGAGCGATGCCGACACCGCTGAGCTCGACGGTGGCAGGCTACAGATAAGCCGCGACTATACGCTCACCTCTTTCGACGAGAAGGTCTACGCTGTACCAGCCCTTCAGGTCAAGGTCAACGGCAAGACCTGTCAGGGCAACCCGTTGGCGCTCAAGGTGCTCACGGTGCCTGTGGATACGGTACATCCCAACCAGTTCTATCCCCCCAAGGACGTACAGGACAATCCCTTCCTATGGAGTGAGTGGAGTCCTCTGTTCTGGCTCAGCATTCTGGTACTCATCCTCTTCGGTGTCATGCTGTGGCTCTGGCAGCGCCTCCGTCAAAACAAACCTATCGTGATTCGTATGCGCATCGTGAAGCGTGTGCCAGCCCACGAGAAGGCGCTCAGCGAGATCAATGTCATTAAGCAGCAGCACACCGAGTCGCAGGAGACCCAGAAGGAATACTACACCCGCCTCACCACCACGCTGCGCGAGTACATAGAGCAGCGCTTTGGCTTCCGTGCCATGGAGATGACCAGCGGCGAGATTATAGAGCATCTGCAGTCGGCTGGCGACCAGAAGATGATAGACGAGTTGAAACAGCTCTTCCGTACTGCCGACCTCGTGAAGTTTGCCAAGTACGAGACCTTCCTTGGCGAGAATGACGCCAATCTGGTCAACGCCATCAACTTCATCGACCAGACGAAGACCAACGAGCAGACCGTCGAGGAGAAGGTAGCTCCCGAGCTTACCGACCAGGATCGCAAGACGCGCAGTCAGCGCAAGCTCATCAAGGCTTTGCTCTGGGGTGGAGCGATTGTCATGGCAGCCATCACCGCATACGTGATCTATGGTGCCTGCATGCTGCTGATGTAGGAGTATAGAATAAAAAAGAATAATATTATAAAAACATGGAATTTGCAAGTAAAGCATATTTTCTGTTGCTCCTGTTGCTGATACCTTATATATTATGGTATTTCCTGTACAGGAAGAAGAACGAGCCTACCATGAGGCTGAGCGACACCCGGCAGTTTGCCTATGCTCCCAAGAGCCTGCGCCAGCGCCTTGTCCATCTGCCCATGATGCTCAGATGTCTGTGCTTCGTGCTCATCGTCTGTGCGATGGCTCGTCCGCAGACCCACAACTCCTGGGACAACAAGACGGTGGAGGGCATCGACATCATGATGGCGATGGACGTCTCTACCTCTATGTTGGCAGAAGACTTGAAACCCAATCGTATGGAGGCTGCCAAGGATGTGGCTCACGAGTTTATCTCGGGCCGTCCCAACGACAACATCGGTCTTACCATCTTCGCTGGTGAGGCCTTCACTCAGTGTCCTATGACCACCGACCACGCCAGTCTGTTGCGACTGTTGCAGGACACCCGTACCGACATTACTGCCCGTGGACTCATCGACGACGGAACGGCGGTGGGTATGGGTCTCGCCAATGCTGTCAGCCGACTGAAGGACTCCAAGTCCAAGAGTAAGGTGGTCATCCTCCTGACCGACGGCAGCAACAACACCGGTGACATTTCGCCTATGACGGCCGCCGAGATAGCCAAGAGCTTTGGCATCAGAGTCTACACCATCGGTGTGGGAACCAACAAGGTGGCTCCTTACCCTATGCCCACAGCGGCTGGCGTTCAGTACGTCAACATGCCTGTGGAGATTGACACCGAGACACTCAAGGACATTGCCCGTACCACTGATGGCAACTTCTATCGTGCCACCAACAACGCCGAGCTGAAGCGCATCTACCACGACATCGACAAGTTGGAGAAGACGAAGATGAATGTCACCCATTTCGCCAAGCGCTACGAGGCTTATCAGCCTTTTGCCCTTGCAGCCCTGTTGGTACTGCTCGCAGAGATATTGCTTCGCATCACCTGGCTCAGAAGAATCCCATAGGGAAGAGACGAGTCGAAGTTCAATTAATATCAAATGAATATGCTAAGATTTGAAGATCCAATATATTTGTGGCTGCTGTGGATGTTGCCGGTACTCGTACTGGTGAGGTTCATAGGATGGCGAAGGAGAAAGGCCAAGCTCCGAAAGTTTGGCGACCCTGAGCTGTTGAAAGCCCTTATGCCCAATGTGTCATCTTATCGCCCCACGGTGAAGTTTGGCTTGCTGCTGGCAGCCTTGGCCCTGCTCATCCTCATGGTGGCGCGTCCACAGATGGGCAGCAAGATTTCTCACGACAAGCGTCAGGGCATTGAGACCATCATCTGTCTCGACATCTCCAACTCGATGTTGGCAGAGGATGTGGCGCCTTCGCGACTCGACAAGAGCAAGATGCTGGTGGAGAACCTGGTCGACAAGTTCACCAACGACAAGATAGGTCTCATCGTCTTTGCCGGCGATGCCTTCGTGCAGTTGCCTATCACCAGCGACTACGTGTCTGCCAAGATGTTCCTGCAGAACACCACACCAGCCCTCATCCAGACCCAGGGCACCAACTTTGCTGCAGCCATCGACCTGGCCACCAAGAGCTTCACCCAGCAAGACCATGTGGGACGCGCCATCATCGTCATTACCGATGGCGAGAACCATGAGCCGGGAGCCGAGGATGCTGTCAAGGCAGCCAAGAATAAAGGCATCAATGTCTTCATTCTGGGAATAGGAAGCACCAAGGGAGCCCCCATTCCTATGGGCGACGGCTCTTATCTCAAAGACCGTACGGGCAACACCGTGATGACTGCCCTCAACGAGCAGATGTGCCGACAGTTGGCTCAGGCTGGCAGTGGACAGTATATTCACGTCGACAACACCAGCGATGCGGAGCAGGCACTCAACGACGACCTCTCCAAGTTGCAGAAGGGCGATACCGACACCGTCATCTATAGCGAGTACGACGAGCAGTTCCAGGCTGTAGGCATCCTGGTCATCCTCCTGCTCATCCTCGACATCTGTATGCTCGAGGTGAAGAATCCGCTTCTCCGCAACGTGAAGTTCTTTACACATTAAAAATTAATCAAAATGTATCTAATTTATCATATCATATCGACCCTGCGACTGCGCAGGCTGTGCCTGCTGTTGGGGTTGCTCCTCGTCAGCACAGTTGCAGCACTGGCACAGAACGACCGCACCTTCATCCGTCAGGGCAACCGCCAGTACAGGGCACGCAAGTGGACTGCTGCCGAGGTGCAGTATCGCAAGGCGATAGCCCGCAATGCCAACAATCCACAGGCGGTCTACAACCTGGGCTGTGCGCTCATGATGCAGCAGAAAGACTCGCTCGCCATGCAGCAGTTTGCCAAGTCTGCCGACTTGCAGACCACCAACAAGATACGCCGTGCCAAGAGTTTCCACAACATGGGCGTCATCATGCAGAACCATCAGGAGTTTGCCAAGGCAATAGAATGTTACAAGATGGCGCTGCGCAACAATCCTCAGGACAACGAGACCCGCTACAACCTGGCGCTCTGCAAGCATCAGCTGAAGAATCAGAAGAACCAGCAGAACCAAAACAAGAACAAGAACAACAAGGACAAGAACAAGCAGAACAAGAAGAATAAGGATCAGAACAAGGATCAGAACAAGAACAAGGATCAGAACAAGGATCAAGACAAGCAGAAAAATAATCAAAACAAAGATAAGAACAACCAGTCACAGAAGCCCGAGCAGGACAAGATGAGCCGTGACAATGCCGAGCAGTTGCTCAATGCAGCCGTGCAGCAGGAGAAGGCCACCAAGCAGAAGATGCAGAAGGCGATGAGTCAGCCACGGCGCAGGCAGTACGACAAGAACTGGTAAAACAATAAGCAAACATCATTTCATTATGAAGCAAATAGAATGGTACACATTGATGATATTCGTGATGCTGGGTCTGGCGGAGGAAGCCAAGGCGCAGCGTGTAGCGGTATCTGCACCAACACATGTTGCTGCTGGCGAGAACTTCAGAGTAGCCTATACGGTCAACGCCCGTGAAGTGGAGGAGTTCCGTATGGGCAATGTGCCCGATGGACTGGAGGTGATAGCCGGACCCTATACCTCTTCGCAGTCGAGCTATCAGGTGGTCAATGGCCACACCAGCTCTTCTTCCTCTTTCACCATCACCTATACGCTCTATGCAGGCAAGGCTGGAACTTACACCATCGGTACCTCGCATGCACTGGTATATGGCAAGAAGCTCGCAGCCCATCCTGTCAAGATCACCGTCTCGGGCCATGCTCACAACTCTGGCGGAGCACCCAGGATGCACAACGATGATGCCGATGAGCCTCGCATGCGTCAGGCGGGTTCTGCCATCTCGGGCAAAGACCTCTTCATCAAGGTCACTGCCAACAAGAAGCGTGTGCACGAACAGGAGCCTGTGCTCCTTACCTATAAGGTCTATACACAGGTCGACCTTACCCAGCTCGACGGCAAGATGCCCGATCTGAAGGGCTTCCACTCTCAGGAGGTGCCACAGCCACAGCAGAAAGTGCTTCACACCGAGGTCATCAACGGCCGTCCTTACCGTTGTGTCACCTGGAGTCAGTACGTCATGTATCCTCAGATGACGGGCAAGCTCGAGATTCCTTCCATCACCTTCAAGGGTATCGTGTTTCAGCAGAACCGCAATGTCGACCCCATCGAGGCTTTCTTCAATGGCGGCTCGGGTTATGTGGAGGTGCATAAGTCTATCAAGGCGCCTGGCATTACCATTCAGGTGGACCCGTTGCCTGCACGTCCTGCCAACTTCTCGGGTGGAGTAGGCCGCTTCAATATCTCTGCCACGCTCGACAAGAACGACGTGAAGGCTGGCGATCCCATCAACATTCGTGTGGTAGTGGGAGGTATCGGAAACCTGAAACTCCTCAAGCAGCCTGTGCTCAACCTGCCGAAAGACTTCGACCAGTATGACGCCAAGATCACCGACAAGACCAAGCTCACCCAGAACGGTGTGGAGGGCAACATGGTTTACGACTTCCTCGCTGTTCCGCGCAACCAGGGCAAGTACACCATTCCATCGGTAGAGTTCACCTACTACGACACCAAGACCAACGCCTACCGCACCATCAAGACCCAGCCCTTCACCCTCACCGTGGAGCAGGGCGACGGCTCAGACGGTTCGTCGTCGGCCAACTACAGCAATGCCGACAAGGACATTCATGCCCTGAAGTTGGGCAAGAGCAAGCTTTGCGACATCGACGATATGTTCTATGGCAGCTTTGGTTATTGGACGAGTCTGATGGTGCCTCTCATCGCCTTCATCGGTCTGCTCATCGCCTTCCGCCGCCGTGCCATCGAGAATGCCGACATTGTGAAGATGCGTTCCAACAAGGCCAACAAGATAGCCACCAAGCGACTCAAGAAGGCACGCACCCTGATGATGGCCCGAAAGCAGGGCGAGTTCTACGACGAGGTGCTCAGAGCCTTGTGGGGCTACGTCAGCTACAAGCTCAATATGCCTGTCGAACAGCTCTCGCGCGAGAATATTCAGGATAAGCTGTTGGCTCACTCCGTTGATGCCGACACCATAGAGAAGTTTACCCAGGCTCTCGACGAGTGTGAGTTTGAGCGCTATGCTCCTGGCGACCCTGCCGGCAATATGAACAAGACTTTCGATTCAGCCATGACTGCTATTATGGAAATAGAGAATGCCATCAAGGCTGCCCGCAAGCAGGGCAAGAAGACTTCTGCCCGTCAGGGCGACTATACCTTCGGTGTGGTGCTGCTGCTCATCTTCATGGGCTTCAGCCTCTCTGCCTCTGCAGTCACCAAGCAGAACGCCGACACCGAGTACACCAAGGGCAACTATCAGCAGGCCATCAAGGACTATGAGGACCTGCTCAAGAACGGTGTTTCGCCCGAGGTCTACTACAACCTCGGCAATGCCTATTATCGCACCGACAACATCACCAAGGCTGTCCTGGCTTACGAACGTGCCCATCTGCTGTCGCCCGGCGACGAGGACATCAACTTCAACCTGCAGTTTGCTCGCAGCAAGACCATCGACAAGATCACTCCTGTCAGCGAGATGTTCTTCGTCACCTGGTACAAGGCGCTGGTCAACTTCACCAGTGTCGACAACTGGGCCAAGACGGGCATCCTGTCCATCATCCTGGCCTTGGTATTGGTGCTGGTCTATCTCTTCGCGCCCCAGTTGCTGTTGCGCAAGGTCGGCTTCTTCGGCGGCATCCTCTTCTTTGTCGTCTTCCTCTTGAGTTCGCTCTTTGCCTATCAGCAGAAACAGATACTCGTCAATCGCACGGGCGCCATCATCGTGGCTCCTACGGTCAATGTCAAGAAGACGCCTTCCCGACAGAGCGCCGACCAGTTCGTCATTCATGAGGGAACGCGTGTCGACATCACCGACCGCTCTATGGATGGCTGGCGTGGCATCCACCTGGCAGATGGAAGAGATGGATGGATAGAAACCAAACAACTGGAGGAAATATGATGTTTGTCTCATGTCTTCTCACCGATCTCGAGGTGCTCCACTTCTTCAATGGAAGCGACAATCTGTTCATCGACCAGTTGGCGCTCGTCCTTACGTCGGGGCTCACCTGGATACCGCTTTATCTCACCCTCTTCTACATCATTGTGCGCAACAATGAGACGATGGCGCAGATTGGTCTGGCGGTAATGGGAGCACTCGTCTGTGTGGCTCTTTCCGAGGGTATCACCGATGGAGTGGTAAAACCCTTGGTGGAACGATGGCGCCCCAACAACGACCCCATCCTGAAATACTCCATTCAGGTGGTGGACAACCTTCGTGGCAGTGGCTACAGCTTCTTCTCGGCTCATGCAGCCAACACCATGTCGATAGCGATGTTCTTCTCGCTCCTCATGAGGGGCAAGCGCCTCGCCATCGCCCTCTTCTCGTGGTCGCTGCTCAACTGCTGGACACGCCTGTATCTCGGCATGCACTATCCCTCCGACATTCTCTGCGGACTCCTCGTGGGTGCTGTCATCGGTGTCGTGTGCTACATAGGTTATCTGAAACTGTATTACAAGGTGTCACCCCACATCACATATATCTCCGACCAGTACACCCCCACGGGTTACGACCACGACGATATCGACAAGATACTCTGCATCCTGGCTTTCACCCTGGTCTATGCCTTCTTGCGGGCGATAGTCATGGCTGGAGGAGTGTAACATTAAAATTCAATCATAATGGATACAAAACATATAAAAATTACCGATTACAATTACCCCCTTCCTGATGAGCGCATTGCCAAGTTCCCCTTGGCGCAGCGCGACCATTCCAAACTCCTTCTCTACCGTCATGGTGAGGTAGGCGAGGATGTGTTCTACCATTTGCCTGAATACCTGCCCAAGGGCGGACTGATGGTTTACAACAATACCAAGGTGATTCAGGCGCGTCTGCATTTCCGCAAGGAGACGGGTGCCCTGATAGAGGTCTTCCTCATGGAGCCAGCCGATCCTACCGACTATGAGCTCATGTTCCAGACGGCAGGACATTGCTCATGGCTCTGCATGATAGGCAACCTGAAGAAGTGGAAGGAGGGCAGTCTGAAGCGCGACTTCGAGATCAAGGGGCATCAGCTTACACTCTCTGCCACCATGCGCCGTGGCGACGCCTTAGGCTTGGAGGCAGCCTCTATGGTGGCGAAGGGTGGTGGAACCAACTATTGGGTCGACTTCGACTGGGATAACACGCAGGTCTCCTTTGCCGAGATTCTCGAGACCGTGGGTGAGTTGCCTATTCCGCCTTATCTCAACCGTGCCACCGAAGAGAGCGACAAGACTACCTATCAGACGGTTTACTCGAAGATAAAGGGCAGTGTGGCTGCTCCTACTGCCGGACTTCATTTCACCGATGCCGTGTTGCAGGACATCGACCGCCATGGCATTGAGCGTGAGGAGGTTACCCTTCATGTGGGCGCTGGTACCTTCAAGCCGGTGAAGAGTCTTGAGATAGAGGGCCACCGCATGCACACCGAGTATATCGTGGTGCACCGTCATACGTTGGAGAAGCTCCTGCAGCACCATTGCGAGGTGATTGCTGTGGGTACTACGAGTGTGCGAACCATCGAGAGCCTGTACTATATGGGTGTTCATCTGCTCTCTCATCCCGAGGCGACAGAAGACGATCTGCACGTCAACCAGTGGGATCCTTACGAGTTGTCGGCAGATGGCGGTTTGGTGAATGCCATTCAGCCTTCTCAGGCGATACAGGCCATCATCGACTATCTCGACCGTAATGGTCTGGAGGCATTGCACACCAGCACGCAGATCATCATTGCCCCCGGCTATCAGTATAAGATAGTGAAGATGCTTATCACCAATTTCCATCAGCCTCAGAGCACTCTTCTCCTCCTCGTCAGTGCCTTCCTCCATGGCGACTGGAAGAAAGTGTACGACTATGCTCTGGCTCATGATTTCCGTTTCCTGAGCTATGGTGATTCTTCGTTGTTGATTCCGTAATTCATTGCGTGGTTAATGACTGAAGTTGAGTAAAGAAGATTTCTCTGAGCGAAACAGGGGATCGTGGGAGCGAATGTGACGATTGCCACATTCGCTCCCATGTTTTTTACATTCGCTTCCATGAATCTCTGTTTCGCTCCCATGAACGTCATATTCGCTCTGGCAGAATCGTCTGTACTCCTTTAGAATAGTGGGTTCTCTGCTTCTTCTCTTCTGAGGTTTCTCAACGTCTCTCTTCTGAGAGTGAGGTAATCTCAGCTTCTTCCTCTGCCATTCCTCGTTGGACAGTGAAGGCACCTGTTCTATTTCTGCATCTTTGGCCATATGTTTGTTGTTTAGATTTCGATTGCAAAGTTCGGTATTTTTTTTGTAACCGATGTTATCTCCTATATGAGACAACAACGTTAATTATGTTACGAAAGTTTAGTATCTCTTAACTGTCAGTGCGTCTTTTTTCCATCATGCCAAAATGCCGGGCAAAAAACAACTTTGGGGATTAGAAGCACTTTTTCTAATCCATTTTTCTTGCATCCCCCTTATTATTAATACTTTATACCATTTTTCTCGCGTTGTGTATATATAAATGTTGAAATGAATCGGCACGGCAGCAGTTTTGGTAGTAATAACTGTTCAAAAAGGGTAGTAATTTCTGTTTTCATCCACTTTTTTAGTTGTGGATTTGGTCGGGTTTAGCGAAGTGCATCCACAGGGGATGCGCCCTTTTTGGGGGTGCCCAAATCCCCTGTTTTTGGCCCCGCATCCCCTGTTTTGGGGTGGCAAATCCCCTCATTTCTCCACTTTTTTCGTTTTCTTTTACATCGTTTTTGTGTTTTTCTTCATGATTTTTGCATATTTTCCCATTTTTTGTCAAATTTTCTGCTTGCGCAAACGCAAATTGGCAGATTTCGGGAGTTTGCCCAGGGCCGCACCTTCCGCCTCACCAAGGGCGACTTGACAGGAATGAGCCTGATTTTGTATTGTGGTCATTTTTGTCAAAGTCATTTTTGTCATTTTCAACATTTGATGTCTTCCGTATGATTTAGTCATTTCATATCATAAAAATAATGCCCCAATAAAATACTTTTTATTGTCTTTATGGCTTCATATCGTTTTTTTTGTGTATTTTTGCATTTAGAATATCTTTAAAAGGGAAGTCATAATAAAAGAAAATGGAACTGCCTAAGGTAATAAATAATATTTCTGAACGATTGATAGACGATTTGAGAGACAAATTGTCTAAAGGATCTCGTGTGTCAATAGCAGCAGCCTCCTTCTCTATTTATGCTTTTGAGGCATTAAAGGAAGAACTGGAGAATGTGGAAGAATTGCGTTTTATTTTCACCTCACCTACATTTATCAAAGACAAGGTGAAAAAGGAGAAACCCAGGGGCTTACGATGGATGCCATCTATGAAAATATGGCAAGCGTGATTTCCGGCTATGGTACGAGCAATAGCGAGGAAACCTAGCGCATGGTGGAGCTGGAGTCCTTGATACAAAAGGACAGGAAAGAGATTGCTGCCTTGCAGAAGCGAGTTCGGACTGAAAGGCAGTTTAACCGGCAGCTGGAACTGAACAACGAGGCTCGGGCGTTGAAGAAGAAGGTTGCTGAGTGGGAAAAAGAAATGGATGTTTTTTAAAAAGGAGAATATGATGGCTGATTTAAAGAATAATAGTGAAGTCCTAAACGATATTCGCAAAATAATAGAGCAGGGGAGACATCAAGCCTATGCTGCTGCGGGACAAGCAGCTATAGCCACTTATTGGGGTATTGGCAGGCGAATAGTAGAAGAGGAACAGCATGGTGATGAACGTGCTAAATATGGTACACATTTGATTACAGAACTTGCAGCAAAGTTGATACCTATATTTGGAAACAACTATAGTAAACGCAACCTTCTGCATTATCGCAAATTCTACATTTTATTTCCTGATTATTCAAAAGTGTACGACTTCGTACACAATTTGAATTGGACACATATTAGGCGACTGTTGTCTGTGGTAAATCCGGAAGCACGAATGTGGTATCTAAAAAATGCCTCTGAAGAGATGTGGAGTACGACAACTCTCGATCGTAATATTTCGTCTCAATACTTCGAGCGTCGTCTGGTTGCACAACGCGCAAATCCAGATATGAAAATGACCGAAGCTGTTGCTCCTTATAATGATAGTGATCCTTTGGAATACATAAAAAATCCAATGATTGCTGAATTTATGGGATTCAGGAAAGATACGAAGTTCGATGAATCACAGTTAGAACAGGCTTTAATAGACAACCTACAACAGTTTATTTTAGAGCTTGGAAGAGGCTTTGCTTTTGTTGACCGTCAGAAGCATATAAAGACCGAAACTGGTGACTATTATATCGACCTTGTCTTCTATAACTTCCGTATTAAGCGTTTTGTTTTGTTTGAACTCAAGACACACACGCTGACTCATCAGGATGTAGGACAATTGGATATGTATGTTCGTATGTACGATGACCTTGTTAAGGGGGAAGACGATAATCCTACAATAGGTGTTTTGCTTTGTGCTGAAACCGATAAAACTATAGCAAAGTATTCTGTATTGCATGAAAGTGAGCAGCTATTCGCTGCTAAATATATGGCTTTTATGCCTACAGAAGAGGAGTTGCAATGCGAAATAGAAAAGCAAAAGCGTTTCTTTTTGTCACAACATGGAAATAATGAAGAATAAATTATAAAATATAGATAATATGGATAGACCCAATAGAATGAAATTGCAGTCGGCAGATGGAGCGCAGCTGAATCTGGATGCGCTTTATCAGATTGCGCCTTCGTGCTTTACGGAGGTAGCCGACCCTGATTCGGGGGGGCGGTAAAACGTGTAATTAATTTTGATGTACTTCGCCAGCTTCTTGGTGACAACGCTGTGGAAGATGCTCCTGAGGCATACGAGTTCAACTGGGTTGGCAAACAGGCAGCTCGTGCCGAAGTTTTGAAGCCTATTAAGAAGACGCTGCGTCCTGTAAAGGAGGATAGTGTGGATTGGGACAATACCCAAAACCTTTATATTGAGGGTGATAACCTCGAAGTGCTTAAACTTCTCCAGAAGTCTTATCTGGGCAAGGTTAAGATGATTTATATTGATCCGCCTTATAATACGGGTAATGACTTTGTTTATCATGATGATTTTGCGATGTCTGCTGATGAGTATGCTGAGGCTTCGGGTTCAGTAGATGAATTGGGTAATAAATATATCAAGAACATGGATTCGAATGGACGTTTTCATTCGGATTGGTGCTCTATGATGTATTCGAGATTGATGGTGGCGAGATCGTTGTTGTCAGAGGATGGTGTGATTTTTATCTCTATTGACGATAATGAGGTTGAAAATCTAAGAAAGATTTGCGATGAAGTGTTTGGGGGTGTAAATTTTATTACACAAATTATTTGGCAAAAAATTCACAGTATTAAAAATGATGCAAAGTTCTTCTCTGAAAATCATGAATATTCGTTAGTTTATTCTAAAAATAAAGAATGTTACCATGTAGGATTACTCCCAAGGACTGCGGAAATGAATGAAAGGTATAAAAATCTCGACAATGATTCACGTGGTCCATGGCAATCTGGTGATTTAGTTGCAAGTGGTGAACGTTCAAATGGGCATTTTATGATAAAAAGCCCTAAAACTGGTAAAATATTTGATGTGCCTCAAGGCAAACATTGGGTATATTCTGAAGAGAATTTGGCTAAGTTGTTAAAGGATAATCAAATATGGTTTGGAATAGATGGAAATTCTTTTCCAAGAAAGAAAAGGTTTTTAAGTGAAGTTCAAAATGGTCGTACGCCAAATACAATCTGGTTAAGTGAAGAAGTTGGGCATAATCAAACTGCAACACGAGAAGTGAAGCAACTTTTTAATGATAAAAAGTATTTTGATTTCCCCAAACCTGTGACTTACATTATGCAGATGCTTAGAATTTCTACACAATCTGATTCCATCATCCTCGACTTCTTCTCCGGCTCCGCCACCACTGCCCACGCTGTGATGCAGCTCAACGCCGAAGATGGAGGTAACCGTAAATTCATTATGGTTCAGATTCCTGAAGAAACACCGGAAGATAGCGAGGCAAGAAAGGCTGGCTATAACACTATCCCAGAAATCGCCAAGGAGCGAATCCGCCGTGCCGGCAAGAAAATCAAGGAGGAATCTCCTCTTACCACCGCCGACCTCGATACCGGCTTCCGTGTCTTCCGTCTCGACGAAGGCAATTACGAGGATGTAAAGCGTTCTCCAAAGGAATTCAAGCAAGACCAGCTCGATCTGTTCCTGAACAACATCAAGACCGACCGAAACGACCTCGACCTGCTCTTTGGATGCATGCTCGACTGGGGTGTTCAGCTCTCTCTGCCTATGACCCAGGAGGTGGTGGATGGCAAGACCATCTATACCGTGAACGACGGCGACATGGTGGCCTGCTTCGCCGAGAACGTATCAGAAGACGTAGTAAAAGCCATGGCAGACAAGATGCCTTTGCGCGTCATTTTCCGTGACAGTTGCTTTGCCCAGGATGCCGACAAGATTAATATCTACGAGACCTTCAAGCAGAAGCTGGATTGGAGCGACCAGGAAGTAGTGAAGAATATTAGAGTGATTTAAGCCTATGAAACTCAGATATAAACATCAACGCTTCCAAACCGAAGCGGCGCTGGCTGTAGCCAATGCCTTTACAGGTCAGCCCAAAAGCGACGGACAGAGCGACCATATCGTGGACCAGGGAGTAAATCAAAACCTCTTTGTGGTAAAAGGCTTTGGTAACAAGAACGTCATCCTCGCCCCGGAAGCCGTCTGCGAGAATGTAAGAGCCATACAGACAGAACAGGGTCTGAAACCTGTAGAACAGCTGCAGCAGCTGCAAGGCGTAGGTACCGCACTCACCATCGAAATGGAGACGGGTACGGGTAAGACCTATACCTACATCAAGACCATGTATGAACTGAATGCCCGCTATGGCTGGACCAAGTTTGTGGTGGTAGTGCCAAGCATCGCCATCCGAGAAGGCGTATTGAAGAGCTTTGAGAGCATGCAGGAGCATTTTGCCCAGGAATACGGCAAGCGCACGCAATACTTCGTATATAACTCCAAGCAGCTCAGTAAGATAGATGCCTTTGCCAGCGATGCCGGCATGCACGTGATGATTATCAATACCCAGGCATTCAACGCATCTATGGATGAGGAGAAGTCAACCGATAAGATGGAGAAAGGCAAGTTGAGAAAAGCTGATAAGGCAGCCCGCATCATTTTCGAACGACGTGATGAGTTCGGTTCCCGCCGTCCTATCGACGTGCTGGCACAGACCCATCCTATCATGATTATCGATGAACCTCAGTCGGTGCTGGGTGTGGACAAGAAGAACAAGACCCGTAAGGGTATTGCCATGTTCAAGCCCCTCTTTACCCTTCTGTATAGCGCCACCCACCGCAAGGGTGATATATATAATATGGTGTATAAACTGGATGCCATCGATGCCTACCAGAAACTGGTGAAGAAGATTGAGGTGAAGGGTATCAGGCAGATAGGCAGTACCGCCACCAACGGCTACGTCTATCTGGAGGAAATCGTCATCGGCAAGGGAAATCCGCAGGCTCGCATCAGCTTCGACATCAAGACGCAGACCGGAACAAAACAGGTAAGCCGACTCGTGGATGAACGCTTCAACCTGAAGGAGCAGAGTGGGGGACTTGCCGAGTATGACAACAACTTCATCGTAGAACGCATAGATGGCAGGCAGGGAATCGTCCGCTTCCTCAACGGCTTGACTCTGCATGAAGGCGATGCCGTGGGCAGTGTGAACGAAGACTATATCCGTCGTATTCAGATTCGTGAAACCATCCGCACCCATCTGGAGCGTGAGCGCCAGCTATATGGACAGAATATCAAGGTGCTCAGTCTGTTCTTTATCGACCATGTGGATAGCTACAAACTCTATGAAGGCGAGGATAGCAAGGGTAAGTTTGCCAAGATGTTTGAGGAAGAATATAACCGAGTGCTTTCAGAAATGCTGCCATCGTTTACGGATGAAGCCTATCTGCGCTATCTTTCAGACCCTCGCAATGCGGCATCCAAGGTGCACAAGGGATACTTCTCCATGGATAAGAAAAGCAAGATGGTGGAATCGAAGGAAAGGCAGGGAGAGAACGAAGAGCGTGCCTTCGACCTGATTATGAAGGATAAGGAGCGTCTGCTTTCGCTGAACGAGCCTGTCCGCTTCATCTTTTCGCATTCCGCTTTGAAGGAAGGTTGGGACAACCCTAACGTGTTCCAGATCTGCACCTTGAAGAACTCGGATAATGAGACCAAGAAACGCCAGGAAGTGGGACGAGGAATGCGCCTTTGCGTGAATCAGAAGGGTGAACGCCAGGATGCTGATGTATTGGGCGACCATGTGTTTGATACCAATATCCTCACTGTGATTGCCAGTGAGAGCAATGAAGATTTTGCCAAGAAACTGCAGACGGAAATGGCAGAAGCCTGTGCCGACCGACCAACCGTTATCACCGCCCATCTTTTCGAGGGCAGGTCTTATACGATGGCAGATGGAACCAATGGCAAGTTTGATACCCATCAGGCTGTAGCCGTTTATAATGCCCTCGTCCGCCAAGATTATGTAAATGACGAAGGAACGTTGACGGCTCGTTACTTTGATGATAAGCGCAATGGTTCTCTCGATTTCGGCAAGTCGAATGATATGAAGGACAGCATCATTGCTATCCTCGATACAGTCTTCACCCGATCTATAGTGAAACCAGAGAACGGTAGAAAGCCGAAACTGGCAAAATTCCAAAAGGATAACTTTGGCAAGAAGGAGTTTCAGGAGCTATGGAAGCGTATCAACCGCCGTACCTACTATCAGGTAAACTTCGATACTTCTGACCTTGTCAAAAAGTCTGTCAAGGCCGTTGACGACCTTTTGAAAGTTACGGAAATACGTATTGTGGTAGAAGGCGGTTCGATGGAGAATATCCGTGATAAGGAATCGCTTGAAGCTGGTGTTGCCATGACTCAGGGAAATATTCGTACCATCCATTTAACTGAGGCTGTGGGTAAGGGCGTGACATACGACCTGATCGGTCAGCTGGTAAGTGCAACAGGATTGACAAGAAAGACTATCGTGGAAATTTTGAAAGGTATCAAACCAGCTACATTCAGTATGTTCAAGATGAATCCTGAGGAATTTATCATCAAGACTGCACGAATCATCAACGACTGCAAGGCTCTTGCTGTTATCCAGTGCATCAAGTATGAGAAGTTGAACGATGAATTCTCTACCGATATATTTACCGAGAACGCCCTCCGTGGCAAGTTGGGTGTTAATGCCATAGAGTCTGTCAAGTCGCTCTACGACCTTGTGGTGCTTGACAGTATGGGTACAGAGAAAAACTTTGCAGAGTCGTTGGAGCATGAAGATGATGTGGTGGTTTATACCAAACTGCCTCGTGGCTTCTACATCAATACACCTATGGGTAAGTACAATCCCGACTGGGCTGTGGCTTTCCGTGAAGGCAGCGTAAAGCACGTCTATTTCATTGCTGAAACAAAGGGAACGGATGATTTGCCTTCCGATCTGCGTGGCACGGAGAACAGTAAGATAGAGTGTGCCCGTAAGCATTTTGCGGCTATCAGCGAAAAGGATGTTATTTTTGATGTGGTCAAGAATTACCAGAAATTGTATGATGTAGTAACAAAATAATTGCAATAATACAATCTATCTATACAAATCAGGCTCGCTCCATAAGGAATGAGCCTAATTTTGTTGGTCATTTCTTTATGTTATTCCGCTATGCGATGAATGACGTAGGTGACGACGCCCCATATCATGAAGCGGTTGGTCTCGTCGACACGGATGGGAGTGTAAGCCTTGTTCCAGGGAATGAGCCAGCCGAAGGTTCCGCTTTCGTCAATCTTGAATTGCTTGATGGTAAACTCGCCATCTACGAAGGCTATGACGAAGTTGCCGTTGGATGGTTCTATCTGGCGGTCGACGATGGCAAGGTCGCCGTCAAGGATGCCGGCACCTGTCATGCTGTCGCCTGATATGCGGACATAAAAGGTTGCCTCACGATGACGTATTAGTACTTCGTTGAGGTCTATTTCTCCTTCCATATAGTCTTGGGCAGGTGAAGGAAAGCCTGCTTTCACACTTTGTCCTGCAAGGGGAATGGGTAGTCTTTCTCCGATTCCGGCTGCATGAATGGTTAGTTTTATCTTGTCTTCCATATTTTTATTCAAGTTTCGCAAGTTCAGAAGTTAAAGGAGTTAAAGGAGTTAAAGGAGTTATCGCTCCTTATGGTCGCTGAGGAGTTAAGACAATAGCCTTGAGGGGAATGGTTAATTTTTGATAAAAACAAAAAAGAAAACTCTTCATTTCCACAAAAGCATTTGTCTTAACTCCTTAACTCCTTAACTCCTTAACTCCCTTAACTTTCTAATATGCGAAAGTTCAGTTCTTTACTCTTAATATCTCGTCGATGTTTGTTGTAAACCGTTGCGACATGTATTCCCGTTTCAGGTCGAAGCGGCAGGCGGTGCCTTGTATGGCCTGGCGGATGGTGCCATGTCCGTTCTTGCGGTTGATGGCATCTATGGCTTCCATGAGAGCTTTCTGACGATGGCGGTCTATGGGGTCGAAGAGGTCTTGCTGACGGGGATTGTCTGGCGATATTTGCCAGAGTATGACGCCTGCTTTCTTGAACCTGAATGTCAGCTCGGGACGGTCGGGACGACTGTCGATGGGCTTGGGATAGCGGCTGCGCAGAATGGTAAGGGCTGCTCCTACTATCTCGTCTTGAGCCTGCGTGGCTATGGGCAGTACGAGGGAGTAGGGTAGGGTGTATTCGGGGGCGTTGCCGTTGAAACGAGATGTCCAGGCGAACACGGTAATGCCTTGACACACACTGCCTTGTCGGCGCAACTTCTCGGTGCATCGCACGGCAAAGTTGGCCACGGCTTCTTCTATCACGTCTTTGTCGGAAATGCCTTCGTCGGAGAAACTGCGACTCGTGCAGATGCTCTTCTTCTGGGGCAGTTCGTCGATGCTGATACAGCTCTCGCCATTCAGTTCTTTCCAGGTTCTTACTGTGGTGATGTTGAAGTGGCTTCTCACCCAACTCTCTTTCTTGTCGGCAAACTGGGCTGCTGTGTGTATTCCCATGTAGTCGAGTCGGCGGGCTGTCTGCCGGCCTATTCCCCATACGTCTTCTACGGGGAAGAGCGTGAGGGCCTTGTGGCGCCGTTCGTCGGTATCGATGATGCAGCATCCCTGGTACCCCTTGTATTTCTTGGCAAACTTGGAACCTATCTTGGCAAGTGTCTTGGTCTCGGCTATTCCTATCGAAATGGGGATGCCGACAGCCCGGAGTACGTCGCTGGAAATCCTTGCGCCATAGCGATGCAGGATGGGGTCGTCGACCGCTGCTGTCTGCTGGCGCTTGTTGTCGGAATCCTGTAAGAAGAACGTCTCTGCCATGGACTCGTCCACCTCGAAGAAGCTCTCGTCGATGGAGTATTGGTCGATGTGTGGCGAATAATGGGAGAGCATCGACATCACTCTGTTTGACAGGGAGCCATAGAGGGTGTAGTTGCTCGAGAAGATGGCTACGCCTTCTGCCTCGAGCTTGCTCTTCACCTGATAGAAGGGGTCGCCCATCTTGTAGCCCAAGGCCTTGGCTTCTTCGGAACGGGCAATGACGCATCCGTCGTTGTTGCTCAGCACAACAACGGGCTTACCTGTCAGGTCGGGGCGAAACACCCGCTCACACGAACAGTAGAAATTATTGCAATCTGCCAGACCTATCATTTCTTGTTCTTGTCGTGAAAAAGTGCTGCAAAATTAATAAAAAATATTCATATTCCCTTCCGTAATGGCTGAAACTTCAGAAAACTTACTTTTCTTCCTCCATTTGTGCGATGCGCCTGATGCTTCTGTTATGTTGGTTGATGATGAGCGGAACACGTTCTACCACCACCATGGATGTGTCGAGGCCCAAAGCCTTAGGCTCGTCAATGCCTATCTTGCCGATAAGGGCATAGATGGTCATCAGCAGGTTCTGTTGACGGTTGTTGGAACTCTCCGGGTAATAAACGCGGTGGATGATGATGAAGCGGAAATCGCCAGGAATGCCATTCTTGCGGAGCGAAGGATAGGTGCTTCTCAAATCCACCTTCTTGCTGGCCACCAGGTCTTCTACCACTTGTCGCAGATAGAGGCTCACCCTGGGCTCAATGCGGAAACCTATGCGCATAGTTATACTGTAGAGGGTGTCGGGAACCAGGGTCTCGCAACAGTACTCCAGCGTGTCAGGAGTATCTGCAAATTCCAGATTGATAAGCCAGTAATGGTCAGCACGCTTGGGCTGCTTGTTGATGATGGAATAGAGCAGCTTGTCGTCCACCGCACCTTCCTTGTCGGCATGATTCACATAAACCAGATTGGATGCGTACTTGGGGATGCTCTCGTCGGCCTTGATATCGGAGATAATCTGATAATAATCATCCAGCGGTTTGGTGCTGATATAATGGCGGCGTATCTTGATGGCGTGGACCCATACATACATCATCAGGAACAGGATTCCGCCAATAAGCATCGTACACCATCCTCCTGCGAGGAATTTTGACAGGTTGGCGGCAAGGAAAATGCCCTCGATAACGCAATATGCGCCCATAAAGAGCAGGATGAAGATGCGCGCCACACCCTTGGTGCGCAGGTAGAAACCGAGCAGCAGGGTGGTCATCAGCATGGTGATGGTGATGGCGAGACCATAAGCTGCCTCCATGTGCGAGGAGTCGCGGAAGAGCAGGATGATGAGAACCACACCGATGTACATGGCGCGGTTGATTACCGGGATATAGAGTTGTCCCTTTACATGGGTAGGATGCTTGATTCGCATGCGTGGCCAGAAGTGCAGGTTCATGGCTTCGCTCAATATGGAGAAGGTGCCGCTGATAAGTGCCTGACTGGCAACGATTGCCGCCCCCGTGGCCATGATGATGGCAAAAATCAGCATGCTCTGGGGCATGATGGAAAAGAACGGATTCACGGAGGAGGCAGTCTGAATATGGTTCAGCACCCATGCTCCCTGACCCAGATAGTTGAGGATGAGCATGGCCTTTACGAAAAGCCAGCTGATGGTGATGTTCTTTCTGCCGCAATGTCCCAAGTCGGAGTAAAGTGCCTCAGCACCGGTGGTACAGAGGAACACGGCACCCAGAATCAGGAACCATTCTGGTGATTGCGTCAGCAGAACAATAGCGTAATAGGGATTGATGGCCTTCAGTATCATGGGGTAAGACGTGATGCTGAAGGTTCCCATCACACCCAGCAGCAGGAACCATATTAGCATGAATACTCCGAACGACTTGCCAATACTCTCTGTGCCAAAGCGTTGCACAAAGAAGATGATGGTGATGATGCCCAGTGTGATGGGGATGACTGGCAGGTGGGGACTGATGCTTTCGAGTCCTTCGATGGCTGTGGTAACCGTGATGGCAGGGGTGATGATTCCATCTGCCAGCAAGGTGCTGGCGCCGATGATGGCCAATAAGTAAATCCACTTTCTTTTCATCTTGCGCAACAGGGCGTAGAGGGCAAGAATGCCTCCTTCGCCATTGTTGTCGGCACGCAGCGCCACGCATACGTATTTGATGGTGGTCTGCAGGGTGAGTGTCCAGATGATGCACGACAATGCACCCAGGATGGTGTTCTGGTTGATGGTTTCGCCTGTATGCAGGATGGCCTTCATCACATAGAGTGGGGATGTACCGATGTCGCCAAACACAATGCCTAATGTGACGAGCAATCCCAGGAAGCCTACTCGATGGTGGCAGGCTACTGAACTTTCTGAATTTTCTCTCATATAATCTTCTATAAATAATTAGAATGTTATCCTTTGATTATTCAATTTGCGTGCAAAGGTATGAACATGAGAGGTAAGATAGGATTTGTTTAACAAGATTTATCGGATTTAACATATGTTGCAAGACATGTAAATGAAAAATCCCCACTAACCATCCGTGTCCTTCTCGGAATCGGAAAGTTAGTGGGGTTCATTAGATGAAGGTCATCACATTTTTTCGGGTGAACCTTTTGAAAACAATCCGTCAATATCGAGTTGTCTTATCAGTCGATGTCGATTACCTGGAAATGCTTGTTGAAGGTCAAATCCAACCCATTTGCCAATTCCACTTCGTATTCATTCTTGTTCATTTCAATCTTCTTTACCGCTTGCGCTGGATAATTCTCCTTCAGGTAGTTTCTGATGGCTTGCGGAATCAACAGAGCTGGCACGATTCCCTGCTTGCAGTCTATCTCTGTAAGATTTCCTTTTTTATCAAATTCCAGCTTGGTTCCGTTCTGCAGAACCACATCATAGCTCTTGTTGATAACTCCCGTCTCAATGGTAGCAAGCATTACCTTCTGATTGTTGAAATGGTTGCTGAGCAAGGTCTGAGCCTTTACCGGGAGTGCATTAATGGCGATAGGCTTGTCATTGCCTGCATTTGCTGCCATATTGCATGTTAGCATGCAGCAAATGGCAATCATCAAAATTCTTATCATTCTTTTCATAAGCCACAATATTAAAAGGTTTATAATTTCTATTTGCGATGAATGTTTAAACATCCTATACTATATGTCCTATACTTAATGAATTAGACGCATACTATCCATAAAGGTTTAAGTAAAAACATTCTTCCTTGGAACCGTCCTCATAGCGGCGACTATTTTGCGTGGAGCTTTGCCGGTTTCATAATCTATTTATTTTTGTTAACCCATAACAACGTCAAGCACCATCATCAGCACGAAACCTATGGCGAAGCCGATGGTGCTGAGATTGCTGTGCTGGCCGCTTGAGGCTTCAGGGATCAGCTCTTCCACCACTACGTAGAACATGGCTCCTGCTGCAAAGGCGAGCATGTAGGGTAGGGCTGGCATAATGAGAGAGGCAAGCAACAGTACGGCAATGGCTCCTATAGGCTCTACCACTCCGCTCAGCGAGCCTAACATAAAGGATTTCCATCGGCTGTTGCCTGCTGCCCGCATGGGCATGGAGATAATAGCGCCTTCGGGGATGTTCTGAATGGCAATGCCTAACGAAACAGAAATGGCAGCGGCTAACGAGATATGCGAAGCACCGTTTTCGGCTCCTGCAAACACCACGCCTACTGCCATTCCTTCGGGCAGGTTGTGGATGGTTACGGCAAGGGCAAGCATAGCTGTCTTTGACATGTGCGACTTGATGCCCTCGGGCTTGTCTGTGCCAATATGAAGGTGGGGCGTAAACTCGTCAATCAACAGTAGGAAACCGATGCCTAACAGAAAGCCTATGGCTGCCGGTACTACCGACCATACGCCGCTCTCTGCCTTCATCTCCATAGCAGGAATTAGCAAAGACCATACGGACGCTGCTACCATCACTCCAGAGGCAAAGCCCAACAATGTCTTTTGCAATCGTGCAGACATCTCGTCTTTCATTATGAATACGAAAGCCGAACCAAGCATCGTTCCCAATAGCGGAATCAGTAGTCCAATGATTATTGTTGCTGTCATTTCTGTCATAGTCTTTTATCTGTTAGTTATGATGCAAAGATACAATTTAGTTGTGAGTCGGGCAATACCTATAAGTGATGATTCTTTACTTTTCGTACAGTTCTATCGGCAGTCCGTCGGGGTCGCTAAAGAACACAAACTGCTTGCCGGTCCAACACTTCTGTATAGAAATACTAAGATTGCTCATAGTCAGAGCAAATCACGGCTACATGATGTATTTTGTTTAGTTTCAAAATATTTTATTTGATAAATTCTCTTACGAAATGTGGATTGTTCGCATCGCCTAATAGCGGAGCGTATTCAAAGCCTTCGTAATTGAAAGCAGAAAGTTCTTCGGGAGTGACGAGGCGGTTGTTAAGAATGAAGCGTACCATAGCTCCACGGCACGACTTTGCCCAAACAGCTTGCATCTTCAGCCTGCCGTCTTTCTGCCTCACATAGAAGAGAGGCTGTACGACCGTCACTTCTTTGCAAACCCTCTTCCAGTCGAACAGATGTTCATATTCCTCCGTGGATAGATGCAGGAGGATGCCGTCGTCTGCCTTCACGCTATCTATTAGCACATCCGTCAGCCGGTCTTTCCAGAACTGATGAATGGGCTTGTCGTTTGTGGCTTCTATCGTGACGCAATGCTCCATACGATAGGGCACAATGCCGTCCATCGGGCGAAGCAGACCATAGAGGAAACACGTTATCCAGAGATGCTTCTGGGCATACTCCAATGCCTCGTCGCTTAAGGTGTCGGCACGCAGATGCTTGTATGCCTGACCGTTGTAGGCAAGCAGGGCAGGCATCTTCTCGGCTGTCATGAAGTTGTGGTATCGTTGCCAGTTCTCTGCCGCTATCTTCTTGCTGCAATCCAGCTGCCGAGCCAAATCCTCCACGTCCATCCTTGCCATTTCCGCAGCCAGAGTGTCTGCCACGGTCTGGAAGAGTGGGGTGGAGATGGGCTTTCTGTCCGCCTTGCCGAACATTATCTTGGCGTTTGCTAATAATATCTGCATGTTGTGTTTTGCTTGTAAATGTTTTTGTGCAAAGATACACCATTTATTTCGAAATAACCAACTTTTAGCGATATTTATGATGTAATTATCCGAACTTGCGAAAGTCATGCTTGCGTCCTTTCAGAGGTCAGGCAGATAGTTATTTAACAAGATTTATCGGATTTTCCCAGTTGCGGCATTTCCACGCCATTGCTTAACTTTATCTTCTTCATAATTGTAAAATCTTATAGTTGTTATTTTATCTTGTTATATTCCTCATCGCTCACAGCCTCCTGCCACTCGTTGGATGTGTTCTCGCCAGGTATTTCAAAGGCGAGGTGTGCAAACCAGCTGTCTTTTGCGGCACCATGCCAATGCTTCACGTTGGCAGGAATATGGATGACTGTGCCGGGGAGAATCTCCTGCGCAGGCTTTCCTTCCTCCTGATACCAGCCACGTCCGGCTACACCTACCAGCATTTGCCCGCCGCCCTTTGTGGCGTGGTGCGTGTGCCAGTTGTTGCGGCAACCAGGCTCAAAGGTAACATTGAAGAAAGGTATCTGACTGTCGGATATTTGTGCCAGATAACTGTTGCCTTTGAAGTATTTGGCGTAAGCGGTGTTGGGTTCGCCAATAGGGAAGATCATCTCACGCTGGAAAGCAGCCTTGGCGTCTTCTCCTTTCACATCTTCGTTCCATACCTCCTTTGCCAGATTGAAGGCAGCCCATGCCTTTGGCCAACCTGCGTAGAAGGCGATGTGAGTGATAATTTCTGCTGCTTCTGAACGGGTAATTCCATTGTTCTTTGCCGACTGCAGGTGATATTTCAGCGAGCTGTCGGTGATTCCTTGGCTGATGAGCGAAGTGATTGTTACCAAACTGCGGTCGCGCAATGAAAGCAGGTCATTGCGGCTCCATACTTCTCCGAAGAGGATGTCGTCGTTGAGGTGGGCGAACTCAGGGGCAAACTCACCCAGTTGGGTGCGCCCTGCTGTCTGTACTATTTTCTGTTGTGCCATAATATTGAGTGAAATAGTCATTAATATGATGAATGATGTAATTTTTTTCATATTTTTAAATTCTTCTTAAGAAACTCTTCGATCTTGTCCCAAGGAATCATACCTTTCCCACCACCATCGTATAGGTCGCAATGAGAGGCTCCTGGGATAATGAGTAGTTGTTTGTTGGCTGGAACCTGGTTGGGCTTTCGTACGAAGTCGTAGCCTTCCGCTTTTCCATCCATCATATATCTGAAGGCACTCTCTCCGAAGTAACGGGAATGTGCTTTCTCTCCATGCACAATGAGTACTGCCGAACGGATTTCGTTGATGTAATAGAGGAAACGGCTGTTGGCGTAAGCCTGGCAGCCAGTGGTGCGCCAACCATCGTTTGAGTTGCCCGAACGCTTGTGGTAGCCACGTGGTGTTTTGTAATAGGCATGATAGTCTTTTACAAACTGCGGTGCGTTCTCCGGTAATGGGTCAACCACGCCGCCAGCCATAGTGAATGTTCTATTCTTGAGGTCGGCTGTGCGAGCTTCTGCCCATGCCTTTCGTGCCGAATATCGCTTTTCTTCGCTGTCATCTGCGTCAAAGTACCCGTTTCCGCTTACTCGACTCATGTCATACATGGTTATTGCCGCAGTTGCCTTGATGCGAGGGTCTTGAGCTGCAGCATTCAGAGAGATTCCGCCCCAACCGCAAATGCCAATGATGGCGATTCGCTCTGCATCTACATCATCTCGCATGCTGAGGTAATCTACAGCTGCCAGAAAGTCTTCCGTATTGATGTCGGGAGAAGCCGTACGACGAGGTTCGCCCGAAGATTCACCAGTAAACGAAGGGTCGAAAGCGATGGTGATGAATCCACGCTCAGCCATGGTCTGTGCATAGAGACCTGAACATTGCTCCTTGACGGCTCCGAAAGGACCGCTCACGGCAATGGCAGGCAACTTTCCTTCAGCGTTCTTCGGAATATAGAGGTCGGCTGCAAGAGTAAGCCCATATTGGGTCTTGAATGTCACTTTCTCATGTTTTACCTTCTCGCTTTTAGGAAAAGTCTTGTCCCATTCCTGTACTGATTTTGTCTCTTTGTCCATAATTTCTGCTTTTACTTTTATTTGATTTCCTGCACAAAAAATGAGTGCTGTTGCTATAAATGTGAATAATCTGTTCATATTAAAACCTTTTTGTTTGACAATTAAAAACTGGTGCAAAGATACGCACATTCTTCTAAAGAGCTTATACCTGGTTTTCGGAAGTTATTACCTTTATCGGAGATTCTTATCCAATTCATTTAATGATCTGTTTATCCGAAGCATCAGGCAGGATTTCTTTCAGATGCTCGAAAATCCTCTGATAAGATTCCTGGGGAGTGCGGTTGCATTGGCAAGCCTCCTGGGCGCAACGGGCAATCATCCTGCTTACGCACCCCTGCTCAAGGTTATGGGGGCTGCCGATGAACGAGACGATGTGTTTGCTTCTGTATGTTATTGTCCGATAACAGATTTAGACCATGCCGACATGGCCTATGAGTGGTTGTATGGCAATACGGAAAGCCGTAATAGTCTGTCTGCCAGCAAGCAGGCTTTATCTCAGGAACTTGCAGCTCAGTTCCCTTCCTACATCAATTCCTTAGGACAGAAGAAGGCAGATGGCACGGCTCTCGATGCAGACAACTATCTTGATTACATCAAGCAGATTCTCATCAAGAGTACTCAGGAGGCAAAAGATGCAGGTGCAGATATTCCAGATTCTGTGGGGTTCAGTTTCAGCAGTATGGCAGCCAGGTTGTCGGCCTCCAAGGCGTCGAGGATTTCGCAAATTTTCTCAAACTTTTGATGGTCCGTCGATACGGTCTTGAGGGTATGACGGGTGA